>Ga0075120_10002873_pt1 | contig 12140 bp, 9 predicted proteins | sample AntAceMetag02UKL_FD_69792 | JGI IMG/M metagenome (GOLD analysis project Ga0075120, IMG submission 69792) | Saline lake microbial communities from Ace Lake, Antarctica - Antarctic Ace Lake Metagenome 02UKL | ecosystem: Environmental > Aquatic > Non-marine Saline and Alkaline > Saline | place... | reverse complement strand
AGGGATAGATTATAAAATCGACGAAAGTTTAAAATCAAAACAAAGAAAAAAATTAACGAAAAAATGTTCTCATATAGTGTTAGCTAATTTTTTAGAGCACGATATTAAATTTGAAAAAGATTTAAAGGGTGGCGTATATCGCGTGGAAGATGAAAAACTAATATTTGTCAGAGAAGGTTTTCAGGTTAACGATATAGAAGAAATTAAAAAGGAATTCGTTTTAAGTGCGGGTGTTCCAAATTTAGGAACTCAATACAAGAAAAATAATCAATTGTTTAGAATTATTTGGGGAAAAAGCATTCAAGTTAATGATGGTCGAGATATTACTGCTGAAGCAAAGAATATTATTAATATTGTGAAGAAAGAAATTAAAAAATTAATTGTTGATTAAAAATTATCAATAAACTATAAAGAAATATTAGTTTCGATAATTTAAAAAATTGCAGATTAATGTTAGACCAAGTAAAAAAATAATTATTAAATTATATTTTTAAAAAAACTGAAAATAATGTACTGAATTTTATAAAAATAAAATCTTTAATTTTTTATTACGAACATCTTGGAAAAAAATAAAATAAATGAGATAGTAGAAGAGGCAAGAAAATAAGTTTTTAGAATAAAAATAAAATAATGAAAAAATTTTTAAATAAGTTGATAGATTTCTTATTTAGCAAGAAAGTTTTAAAAATCCTAGGAATTATTTTTGGGATAGGGTTTTTGATTGTGTCCGGTACTTTTATATTTTTCATGAAAGATTTACCAGATCCTTCTAAAATTAATAAGCGAACTATTAACGAATCCACTAAAATTTATGATCGAACCGGGCAGCATTTACTTTATGAAATTCACGGAGAAGAGAAGCGGACGTTAATTTCTATTGATCAAGTTCCTGACGTAGTTAAATATGCCACTATTGCTCTAGAAGATCAGGATTTTTATAATCACGGTGGAGTTGATTTTAGAGGAATTATTCGAGCTGCATTTAAGGATGTTATCCAAAGAAAAATTGCCCAAGGAGGTTCAACAATAACTCAGCAATTTGTTAAAAATTCGATTTTAACTTCAGAAAAACGAATTTCTCGAAAAATTAAAGAAATTGTTTTAGCCCTGGAGATTGAACAAAAGTTTAGCAAGGAAGAAATTTTACAGATGTATTTAAATGAAATTCCTTATGGTTCCAACGCTTATGGAATCGAAGCCGCTTCCCAAACTTTTTTTGGAAAACATGCCAGTGAATTGACTCTGGGTCAATCAGTTCTGGTGGCTTGTTTGCCAAATGCTCCGACTTTTTATTCACCTTTTGGTTCCAATACTGATAGGTTAGTGGTTCGTTGGAAATCAGCCTTAAATAAAATGGCAGATTTAGGTTATATTACTTCCGAACAGGCCAAGAACACTTCCGAGGAAGATATTCTTTCTCAAATTCAATTAGTCAAAAATGATATTAAAGCCCCACATTTTGTTATGTATGTCAAAGAACAATTAGTTGAAGAATTTGGTGAAGAAGAGATGGAGAAAATTGGAATGAGTGTTTATACAACCTTAGATTGGAATTATCAACAAATTGCGGAAGAAGTAGTGAAAGAAAAAGCTGATGAAATTGGTGAGAAGTATGGATTTTCAAATGCGGCCTTAGTAGCTCTTGATCCTCGGAACGGTCAAATTTTATCGATGGTTGGATCAAAAGATTATTTTAATAAAGAAATTGACGGAAATGTTAATGTTGCTACTCGTTTTCGTCAACCAGGTTCTTCTTTTAAACCTTATGTCTATGCTGAAGCGTTAGAAATGGGCTATACTCGCAAAACTATCGTTTTTGATGTAGAAACTAATTTTTCTACCAGTGATGACGAAGAAGAAGATTATATTCCTCGAAATTATTTAGGAAATTTCAATGGACCAGTTCAACTAGAGGATGCCCTAGCCACTTCTTTAAATATTCCGGCAGTTAAGTTCTTGTATTTAGTTGGTCCTAAAAAAGCAGTTAGTTTTGCTAAGAATATGGGTCTTGATGGGTTAAATGAACCTAATAAATACGGATTATCATTAGTGTTGGGAGGCGGAGAAGTTAAATTATTGAATCATGTTAGTGCTTTTTCTGTTTTTGCCAACGAAGGGATAAAACAAGATAAAACAGCTATTCTCAGGATAGAAGATTCCAAAGGAGAAATTATTAGAGAATTTGAAAAACAAGAAGGCGAGCAAGTTATTAAAAAAGAAACCGCTTTAGAAATAACCGATATTCTTTCTGATAATAAATTAAGAGCTCCTTTATTTGGAACAGCCAATCTCTTGAATATTTCTGGACATCAAGTGGCTGCTAAAACTGGAACAACTAACGAATATCGAGATGGTTGGTTGATAGGATCAACTCCTTATTTGGCAGTTGGAGTGTGGACGGGGAATAATGATAATACTGCAATGAAAGAAGGTTCTAGCGGTTCTAGTACTGCTGGTCCAATTTGGAATGCTTTTATTAAGAGGGCTCTGGAGAATCATCCAGCCGAAAAATTTAATGGACCGGAAGAATTTAAAGAAACTGGTATTGATATTTTAGACGGAAAATATAAGGCTAAAGAAGAATTAGAAGTTTGTGAGTATGAAAAAGATGAATTTTGCTTAGCTAATAGTTCTTGCCCAGATAGCTTAAAAGAGGACAAAGATTTTTATAACGCTCGAACTATCCTCTATTATATTGATAAAAATAATCCGACCAAAGAAGATAGTAATTCCAAAGGTGATTCACAATATAAAGGTTGGCAAAAAGGAATTGATAAATGGGTTGAAGATCAAGAAAAAGATAAAGAACAACGAGAGGTGCCCAATAGAGAATGTGAAGATAAAGATTTTAAAGATTATGCGGCTGAAATTAGTATAACCAGTCCTAATAATGGAAGCACTATAGATAGTAAAAATTTAAAAGTTTCCACTAAAATTAGTGGTGATGCCGGGGTTGATTACGTAGAATTTTATATTGACGGTAGTTCTGTGGGCAAAGATACCAAATCTCCTTATAGTCTTGATTATGAGATTACTGATAGTAAAAATGGAGGGGAGATAGAGATCAGGGCGAAGGTTAAGGATGATAATGGGGAGACGGACGAAGATAAAATCAAAGTAAACGTAAAATTCTAGAGCTAGAAATTCTTTATCTGGCGCATTTCTTTGCTGTGCCTTACCGAAGTTTTGACGAAGGTAGGTCGAATTTTCCGTCATTCGCTCAATGTACTTCGGTACATCTCGCTCAGTGCCCAAACTCTTCTCGAACTGCACTCAAACATAAAATTTATAGGGTTGTGGATTTATAAGTTTATTTTAAATTATAGATATGAATATCAATATGGATACGGAAATAAATCAAGAAAAAAGTTGTTCAGTTTGTCACCAAAGGGTTTTATCGGAATATTATTATTGTTCGAATTGTGGTAATAATTTGAAAGAGAAGCCGGCGGAAATAACAGCGGTAACCCAAGTTGGTTTATATGTCTTAGCTATTTTTTTACCACCATTGGGTTTATGGCCAGGTATCAAATATTTGAAAAAGAAAGATCTTCAGACAAAAAAAATTGGTGGAATAGTAGTTACCCTTACTCTAGTTTCGACGATTTTAACTATCTGGTCAATTTTTAAGCTTCTGGGTAATTATCTAGAAATGCTTAATGGGATGTTATATTAAAGTGATTTAGACATTATATTAACTTTGATTCTAGACTTTGTTCGTTGACTTTTTTAGTTTTAAAGATTATTTTAGGAGTAGAAACTTATAATTTAGCAAAGGAGGAACCTTAAATGGGGAAAGTTACTTATTTATGCCCGAGGTGTAAGACAGTATTGAATTTAACTGTAGAAGAGTTTCAATCGATTGAAGAAGGAAAACAATTTTTTGGAGCGGTCCATAGTCATAGTGCATGCAGAAAAGATCCTTATTACAGAAAACCTGATGACTATATTTTACTCCCTTGTTCGTAATGAAAAAAAAACAAGGTGGTTGTAAAATTCACCAGAGTCTCTTTCTAATTTGAGAGACTCTTTTGATTTTCAAAGGGTTTAAATAAGGTCGGAATAAAAAATAGACGCTTCTGTAGAGGCGTCTATTTTTATTTAATTTAAATAAATTCAAGATTGGATAATTTATTCCAATTCTATATCAAAAACATTTAATAGTTTAATGACTTCTGGAAAAGAAAATTTAGTTTTTTTAAGAATATTGTTGTTAGGATTAATATCGTAGTTTTTTGCATTCTTGAAAGATGTAAAACTTAAATTGGCATTTTGAAAACGAGTTTTTTTAAATTCTGAGTTTTCAAAATTGGCTTTTGTTAAATCAGTTTCTACGAAGTCACATTCAAAAATTTGGCAATCTCCAAAATTAGTATTCTTTAATTTTAAATTGGAAAAAGTACAAAGAGAAATAAGGCAATTTTTAAAATTAAAACTAATTATAAAATGGCTACAGTCTAAAAAATTTAATCCTAAAAGCTTACAATCTTTGAAAAATACATTTTGAATTCGGGTATCTTTAAAATTAACATTAGGCAAATTGCAATCTTCAAAAGTGCAGTCAATAAAAGTTGAGTTCTCAAAAGATTGATTAGTAAAATCAATGTTTTTAAAAGTTTTTGATTCAAATTCTTGGGATTGATACGACATTTTTTAAATTGGTATTTAACTTTGAGTATTTTTAAAACATGAGATTTCATGATCATTAACGAGACCGACGGCTTGCATAAAAGCATAAATAATAGTTGGGCCAACAAAATCCATACCACGAGCTTTTAAATTTTTGGAGATTTTATTTGATAGTTTTGTTTCGGCGGGAATTTCGGAAAGATTTTTGAAATTGTTTTTAATTGGCTTGTTTTCAACAAAATTCCAAATATAATTATCGAAGCTGCCAAATTCTTTTTGAATTTCTAGGAATACTTTGGCGTTTTGAATGGCTGATTTTATTTTAAGGTGATTGCGAATAACACCTTGGTTTTGTAATAATTCAGCTTTTTTATTTTCGCTATATTTCGCTATTTTTTCAGGATCAAAATTGTCATATGCTTTTCTATAATTTTCTCTCTTTTTCAAAATCGTTTCCCAAGAAAGTCCAGCTTGAGCCCCTTCAAGAATTAACATTTCAAAAAGTTTTCTATCGCTATGGACAGGTACTCCCCATTCATTGTCGTGATAATCAAGATAGAGTTTGTTTTCTGGGTTTGCCCAGGCGCATCTTTTTTCGGGTCTATGCATGTTATTGAAAAAATAAAATATAACTAAACAAATAAATACTTTTAGGAAATAGGAGAGTGAAAGGACATTTGCTTTTTTTGTTTTAATGGGATTCGGATTATTTTTTCAGAGAATTCCTTATTTCTCTCAGTAGCAAAATATCCTCGGTCGGTTTAGTCGGTTTCTTTTCCTCCTTCTTATTTAGTTTATTTAATTGTTTGATTACTATAAAGATTGCAAATGCAATAATTATGAAATCAATTAATGTGTTGACAAACACTCCATAATTCATAGTCACTGCCTCGGTTGTTGTACTCGCTTTTTGAAGGGTGATCACTAAGTTAGAAAAATCTATTCCTCCCAACAATAGACCAATCGGTGGCATAATTATGTCTGTAACCAGGGAACTGACAATTTTACCGAAAGCTGCTCCGATAATGATACCGACTGCCAAGTCAATCACGTTTCCTTTTAAAGCGAATTTTTTAAACTCTTTAAACATATTTTTAGTTAATTTTTATTTATTATATTCTAATTATAATTTTATATTAAAAATATTTATTAATCTAGGGGAGGGAGGCGTGGAGGGATTTGGGGTTAAGTCGCTAGATTCGTACTTCGCTTTCAGCTTGTACTTATCAAGCGCTTCCTGCCCGGACTCGGCACACTAGTATCAGGCGGAATATAAATTTTTAGCAATACAAATGTATCGGTTAAAATTTTTTAGAAGAAATTTACTAAAATTTAGAAATTTAGAACCGGTTGATATTTTGTGATAGGTCCTATTGCTCGCCAGCTCTCAATGCAGTGCCTGCGTTTTTCAAATCTTATTTGGGTGCAGAGGGGTTTTCCCTCGCTCCGACTCGGGTACCTGGGAGCTGCGCACCGAAAGCTCGCTAGCTCTCTTCCTCTCGCTCCCTTCAAATCCCTCTGTCCACAAGAGACAAACAAAAAAACAGGAATGAATCCTGTTTGATTGTTTGTTTTGTGGGCGCAGAGGGATTTGAACCCCCGACCATCGGCTTAAAAGGCCGTTGCTCTACCAACTGAGCTATGCGCCCGTAAGGCATAACATAAAAGTTATTATAGGTTTTTATGCCTAAATAGTCAACACCATTTTCTTTAATTCAATGTATATTTAAATAGCTATTAAAATAGCTATTTAAATAATTACTAAAAAAATATTACAAAACAAAGTTAATTAAAATTCACTTGAAATTAACTAGTTATCTTGTAGAATAAATTTATGAGGTTTTAAAAAAATATAACAAAAATACACGATGCAAATAAAAAAACTAGAAGCTTTGGAAATTTTAGATTCCAGGGGTAATCCGACTGTGGAAGTTAAGATAACATTGATGGACGGAACTTCGGCTAAAGCAGCGGTGCCTTCAGGAGCGTCAACTGGAACTAAGGAGGCCTTGGAGCTTCGAGACGGAGATAAAAAGCGATTTTTAGGCAAAGGAGTATTAACTGTTTGCGAAAATATTGAGAAAGAAATTTTTCCGGCTATCAAAAAGATGTCGATTTTTGATCAAAGAGAGATCGATCAAATTATGATTGAATTAGACGGCACGGAAAATAAATCTCGTTTGGGAGCGAATGCAATTTTAGCAGTTTCTTTAGCAGTGGCTCGAATAGCAGCTATTAAAAAGAAAAAACCTCTTTGGAAATATTTGCGGGATGTTTACGATTTAGAAGATAATATTGACTATAAATTTCCAATTCCAATGATGAATTTGATTAATGGTGGTGGACACGCCGATAGTAGATTGGATATTCAAGAATTTATGGTAGTGCCATATGGTTTTAACAATTTTACCGATAGATTCAGAGCCGGAGCAGAAGTTTACCAAAATTTGAAAAAAATCTTAGCTGATAAAAATTATAGAACGGCCGTGGGAGATGAAGGAGGATTCGCTCCTCGTTTAAAAAACAACGAAATGGCCTTGAAGCTTATCCAAGAAGCCATTAAAAAAGCAGGCTATTCAGGCAATAAAGTTGGGACTGGAATTGACGCTGCTGCTAGCGAATTTTATAATAAAGAGATTAAACGTTATGAATTGAAATTGGATAAAGAATCTTTTGATAGTCAAAAAATTCAAGAAATGTATCAGAACTGGATTGAGAAATATAATATGAGAGTGATTGAAGATCCAATGAGTGAATTTGATTGGGAGGGTTGGGTGAGGTTTACCGAGGAAAATAAATTTAGATTGCCAATAATCGGGGATGATTTATTAGTGACTAACGCTAAGATTTTACAAGAGGCGATTGATAAAGACGCTTGTAACGCGGTTTTAATCAAGGTAAATCAGATTGGTTCTTTATCAGAAACAATTGATACGATTAATTTGGCGCGAGAGAATGATTTTAAAATTGCCGTATCCCATCGAAGCGGAGAAACTGCCGATGATTTTATTGCAGATTTAGCAGTGGCAACTGAAGCGGAGTATATTAAGTCAGGAGCGCCGGCGAGAACGGAGAGAGTTACCAAATATAACAGAATCCTTGAAATAGAGCAAAGAGAATACTAATTGTAAATGTCAAAATCCAAATTGTTTCAAATTGTTCCAAATCAAGCTCAAACTTAAAATAATTAAAATAATTCGCCGGCTTTAGTCGGCGAATTTTTGATATTTAGAATTTATTTTTTGGATTTGATTTGAGCAATTTAGAATAATTTGGATTTTGTAATTCAGATAAAACATTATTGCAATAATGTTTGATTTTTAACTGCTTCTTTAAATTCGCTGTATTTGTTGGTTAGATAATAAGCAGTGAGAAAATTCATATCACTTAATCGAACAGCAGCCTGAAAACTTCGAGTTGGGTTTTCATCGATAATTAAAAGTTTTCCGATAGGGATATCTTTTTTATTTTTTTCTAAATCTTCTAACATAATGTTTATGGAGTTTTCAAAATGATCTTTATCATAATCATTTTTATTACGGACGTCTAAATAGATAAATCTTTCGCCTGCTTGAAGTTTTATTCCTAGGGCAGTTAAGTTAATTAAATTTACCTTGGCTCGGTCTTGAGCTGAATTAGTATCTCCATAAGAGATTAAATCATAACCAACGCCAACGTAACCATAAAGTCCTCCTTGAAGGTAGTTTAATTTAAAACCATTCTTCTTGAGCTGATCAGCAATTTTTTTGCCATCAATAGTTTCTCGTTTTTCTACTAGAATAATATTTAAATCTTTGCTCAATAAACTCTGGTTTTCTAAAAGTTCTTGGACCGGAATGTTTACTGATGATTCAATGTGATTCTCTATATATTCTTGTTTATCCCGAGTATCAACAATTAGAGAGTTTTCTTTTCCAATAGCTTCAAAAACTTCTTTGGGTTTGATATAAGTAATGTCTAGATTTAAATCTTCAATTTTTTTCTCTTCGGCTTTCAAAAAAGAATCATTGTTTTCTGATCTACTTTTAACTAAAAAGAAAATCGCTGTCATTACTACCAACAATCCAATTGTTACTAGTGAAGCTATTAAAACCGAATAATCTTTTTTCTCCATTTTTTTGTTTTTATTAAATAAGTTTTTCAATGTTTTAGTGGATGTTAGATTTTAAAAGACTTCCTGTTAAATTCGGATTACCATTAATAAAATCTTTAATAGCCAATTCATTTTTGCCTTCTAGTTTGACCTTTTTCAAAATAATTGAGCCTCGTTTGGTTTTAATTAGAATTTGATCTTTTCGCCGATAAACTTCTCCTGGTTGTTTTTCTTTTTCATTTTTTTGACTCAGCGAGATTTCGGTTAGAATTAGCTTTTTACCGTTAGAATCAAAAGTATAGATTTGAGGCCAATTATAGTAAGCCCGAAAATTATTCCAAATATCTTTGGCGTTTAAATTCCAGTTAATTTGACCGTTCTGTTTTTTAATTATTTTAGTAAAGGTGGCCTGGCTATCATCTTGAGAAATTGTTTTGAGGTTTTCCAAATAAGAGCTTAAAGTCTTCGTTAAGATATCGCTAGAAACCGCTATTAGTTTTTTCTCTAAATCAGAGTATTTGTCCGAATTTTCTATAAGAATTTCTTTTTGAGAAATAATATTACGAGAATCTAAGCCTTTATCAATTTTCATTATGGTTATCCCGGTTTTGTCGATTCCTTGGGATAAAGCGGTTTGAATGGGAGAAGCACCTCGAAGTTTGGGCAAGAGAGAAGTGTGAATATTAATAAAACCGTATTTCGGTATTGCTAAAAAATTAGCTGGAATTATCATTCCGTAAGCGGCGATGATAACTAGATCTGGTTTAATCGCTTTGATTTTTTTTAGAGCAATCCTATCTAATTTAATAAATTGTTCTAGTTTTAAGTTATTTTTTTGGGCAAATACTTTAACCTCGGATGATTTTAGCTTTTTTTTTCGGCCGGATTTTTTATCGGGCTGAGTAACAACTAATTCGATTTTTATTTCATTTTCGACTAGATTTTCTAAAATTTTCTCAGCAAAAAAAGAAGTTCCCATAAAGATAATTCGAGCGTCTTCTAATTTCATGTCGGTGAGAAATTAATTAATTTGTTCGTCATCCACAACTCTGTCGACGATTAAGACTCCATTTAAGTGATCAATTTCATGTTGAATAGCTCTAGCTAAAAGTCCTTTAGCTCTAATTAGTTGTTTTTTTCCGTTTAAATCAGTGGCTTTGACTTTTACTCTTTTACGTCTGGGAATGTTTAAAAATTTATTAGGGAAAGATAAGCAACCTTCTTCAGAAAGTAATTCGTCTTTGGACAGATTTTTAATTTCTGGATTAATTAAAACAAAAAGTTCATTCTCGATTTCGATTATGCAAATTCTCAAATTTTTCCCAATTTGAGGAGCCGCTAATCCTAAGCCATTATTAGCGCGAAGAGTTTGAATCATATCTAAAATTAGCTGTTTAGTTTTAACGCTGGTTGGATTTTTTACTTCTATTGATTTTTTTCGTAAAATCTCGTTGGGATATTCTAATATTTTCATAAAGTTTAGTTTTTAAAGTTGAAAGTTTATAAGGCCTACAAAGCTTAGAATTTAAAAAATATTTTCTGGATCGGGGTCGATGCTCCACGAAACAGAAAGTTTTCGTAATTCTTTATTCAAATTTAAAAAGTTTTGATTTTTTTCGATTTTTATTAAGATGTGCTTATTCCAAAATATGCCTTTTTTTTGGATAAAGCTATAAAATGGTTCAAAAATAATAATTCCGTTTTTATTAAAACGTTCTTGTAGTTGAGTATATACTTTATTTGTAATTTTTTCAACTTTTTCTTTATTAGAGTCTTTAAAACTTAATCGATATAATTTATTAAAAGGAGGATAACCTAAAGCTTTTCTGTTAATCAATTCTTTTTTGACAAATTTGCTCCAGTTCCATTTCTTGAGATTGTCTAGAATTTCTAAATTAGTTTTAAAACTTTGAATATAAAAAATTCCTTGTTGATCACTGTGAGGTCGATTGAGACGTCCCCCAACTTGGAAAAATCCACCTAACCATCTTTCATCGAATTTGAAGTCAGCCTTGCCGGTCCATCTTTGAGCGTTTAAAACAGCGACTAAATTGATATTGGGAAAATCGAAACCTTTAGCTATGGTTTGATTACCAACTAGAAAATCAATTTTATTTTCTTGAATTTTCTTGAATAAAATTTCCCGTGATTTATTCTTCTCAAAACTATTTTTTGTCACTAAACTCACTCTGGAGCTAGGAAACCTTTTTTTTATTTCCGAAGCTACAGACTCAGTGCCAAATCCAATATTTTTAAGTTTGTAACTTTTGCAGGTGGGACAGCTAGTTAAACTGGAAATTTTATAATTACAATGAAGACATTGATAGGTGTCTTTAATATGAATTAAAGAAGTTTCGCATTTAGGACATTTTAAAGCACTCTTGCAACTTTCACAAAAAACAGCCTGACTTTTCCCATGATAGGGAACTAAAATTAAACAAATTTTATTTTTATTTAAAGTGGTTTTTATATCGTTTAAAAGCTCATTACAAAATAGAATATCCCCGCTTCTTTGATAAGTTTTTTGCCAAAGATCAACAATTTTAATTTTAGGCTTAGCCACCTTAATTTTGTCAGTTTTAAGAGTTGGTAGCTCAGCCAGTGCCCAATTATTTTGATTATTTTGACTTTTCCAGTAGTTTTTTATAGAAGGAGTGGCAGAAAGGAAGATTAGTTGCGCTTTATTAATTTGAGCTAACCAACTAGTAACTTTTTCAACGTGATATTTAGGATTTTGGTTCCAGTTTTTATGAGAAATATCTTGTTCTTCGTCGACGATAATTGTTCCTAGTTTTTTAAAGGGTATAAAACAGCCGGTTTTAGTGGAAATTAAAATATCTAATTCTCCTGATTTAGCCTGCTTCCAAATAACTGAAATTTCAGAAGGTTTTAATTGTGAATGAAGCAGGGCAACTTTTTTATCAAAAAACCTTTTTTGATAACGATAAATTTCTTGATAAGATAAAAATATTTCTGGCAACAAAACCAAAGACTGTTTTTTGTGCTTAAGACTTTTTTTAATCATCGCCATGGCAATTTCTGTTTTCCCCGAAGAAGCTGGGCCAAAAACTAAGATCTTCTTTTTATAATTTCGAGTAATTTTTTTTAGAACTTCTTTTTGAGATTGAGTTAGTTTAATTTCGCTTTTTTTAGAAAATTCATTTTCAGGAAGAGCTGGAATATTTTTGGTAATGTTAAAAGTGAAAAATTTTAAAACTACTCCGATGGAAGTGAGGTAGTAATCTGAAATTTTTTGAGCTAGTTTTAGTTGTTTTTTATCAAGTAAGGAAATTGTTTTGATTCGCAAAACTTCTCGAGTTCTAAAGGTCGGTTTTTTTTGTTTTTCCAAAACAATCCCTTTTATTTTTTTTCGACCAAATGGAATCATTACTAAAGATCCAAAGGGAATTTCCTCTTT
>Ga0075120_10002872_pt1 | contig 12140 bp, 4 predicted proteins | sample AntAceMetag02UKL_FD_69792 | JGI IMG/M metagenome (GOLD analysis project Ga0075120, IMG submission 69792) | Saline lake microbial communities from Ace Lake, Antarctica - Antarctic Ace Lake Metagenome 02UKL | ecosystem: Environmental > Aquatic > Non-marine Saline and Alkaline > Saline | place... | reverse complement strand
AAAATTGATGATAATGATGATAGATTAAATGCATTTATAGTAAAGAACGCAAGTGTTGATCTTGATGAAATTAAAAAACACTTGAAGCTTCAATTGCCATATTACATGATCCCTTCACATATTATTTGCATTGAATCTATACCATATCTTCCTAATGGTAAAATTGATAGTAACGAATTATTGAAAAACACTCAAAATATAGAAACAAAAATGCATTTGCCTAAAGAAATAGTATCTAACGAAATAGAATCGTCTTTCCGTGAGATTTGGGTCGAAGTTATAGGACATAATGATTTTTCAAATACAGACAATTTCTTTGATGCAGGTGGGCATTCTATATTATTTACAAAAATAAAAGACATTATAGAGAAACGATTTGCAATGGATTTATCGATTGTGGATTTATATCAATATCCTAATATTAAATCTCTTGTTGAATTATATCGCAAGAAACACGAAGTTAAAACAACTGAAACGATTAATTCAATTAGAGCCCGAATAGAACTTAAAAAAAATAGATATGGAAAACGCAGATAAAATGGATGGAAAAATTGCTGTTGTTGGCATGGATTGTAGGCTTCCAGGAGCAAACAATGTGGCAGAATACTGGAACAATTTAGTGCTTGAAAAAGAATCCATAATTGAGTTTAGCGACGACGAACTTTTAGCTGCGGGAGTACCACCAAGTGTATTTAATAATCCAAATTATGTTAAAAAGAGAGGTGTTGTCAAAGATGCCGATCAATTTGATGCTGAATTTTTTAGCTATACACCTAGAGAGGCTGAATTATTAGATCCTCAGCATAGATTATTTTTAGAATGTTCATGGCATGCTTTAGAAGATGCCGGGATTGACCCACACACAACTGATAAGAAGGTATCTGTATTTGGTGGCACAGGTTCTCCATATTATTTAGTAGACACAATTAATAACAAAAATGTTTTAAAGTTTGCTAATGGGACAGCAATTATAACTAGTAGTGACAAAGATTATGTAGCAACTAGAGTTTCATACAAACTAAATCTTAAAGGAGCTTCAGTAAATGTACAATCGGCATGCTCTACATCTATGGTAGCTCTGAGTTTAGGAATAGACAGTTTATTAAATTATCAATCAGATATTATTTTGGCAGGTGGGTCAACAATCGGAATTCCTGTAAATAAAGGATATATGTATCAACCAGGGAGTCTAGAATCTCCTGAAGGGATTTGCAGAACATTTGATAAAGACGCAAAAGGCACTGTTTTTAGTCGTGGATGCGCCGTGGTTGCATTAAAACGTTTAGAAGATGCTATTGCAGATAAAGATGATATATACGCCGTAATTTTAGGAGGAGCAATTAATAATGATGGTAACAGAAAAGCCGGCTATACAGCTCCCAGCGTGCAAGGACAGGTAGAAGTTATAACAGAAGCCTTAGAATATGCCGAAGTAGATCCTCGAACTATTTCGATGGTAGAGGCTCATGGAACAGCAACTCTTATTGGAGACCCAATTGAAGTTACATCTCTATGTGAATCATTTTCACAATATACATCTGACAAACAGTTTTGTGCATTAGGATCGGTAAAAACAAATATTGGACACACAGATGTGGCTTCTGGAGTCGCTAGTTTAATCAAAACTTGTATGAGTTTGAAGCATGGCATAATTCCAGCCTCTTTAAATTATCGAGAGCCAAATCCGGCAATTGATTTTGTGAAAAGTCCATTTTATGTAAACACAAAAACTAAAAAATGGGAAACTCAAAACAATACACCTAAGAGAGCAATTGTAAATTCATTTGGAGTTGGTGGGACAAATGTATGTATGGTTCTTGAAGAACCTCCTGTACTTGAAAATGACACTAACCAAAAGGATTATGATCTGTTATTAGTTTCTGCACATAACAAAACATCATATGAAAATTATTTGAAAGATATTTCAGAATTTTTATTGTCAAATCCGACAACTAATTTAAACGCGCTTGCACATACTTCAAGAATTTCTAGAAGTCAAATGAAATTTAAAGGGACTTTTGCATTTAAAAACTATGACGATTTATTATCTAAATTAAATTCTTCTGTTCCAAATAGTTCCAAATATCAGCAGAAAAAAGATTTGGCATTTATGTTTCCAGGACAAGGAAATCAGTTTATTAATATGGGATTAGACCTATATAATAATTCATCTATCTTTAAAAATTATTTAGATCAATGTGCGAAAATTATTGAGTCCATAATAGATGTCGATATTCGCGAAATCATTTATCCGAAAGAAAATTATCTTGAAAAAGCATCTGAACTTATAGATCATACTTATATTACTCAGCCAGCGATATTTGCTATTAGCTATGCTGTGGCAAAAACTTTAATCGATTTAAATGTAGAACCAGATGTATTAATTGGGCATAGTGTTGGTGAGTATGTAGCAGCTGCTATTTCAGGAATAATGTCTTTAGAAGATGCTGTCAAATCAGTAGTAATAAGAGGGAAACTAGTTTTCAACTTACCAAAAGGCTCTATGTTGGCAGTGCTTTTAACAGAAACTGAGATAAATAAAATTCTACCAAAGGAACTCTCTGTTGCTGTAGTGAATAGCCCAGAACTTGTTGTAGTTTCTGGTGAGAGTGATTATATTAACTCTTTTGCAACAAAATTAAACGAGGATAAAATTTTTAATAAATTACTGCCAACATCACATGCATTTCATTCAAAAATGATGATTCCATGTCTGGAAGAATATAGAGAATTCTTTAAAAACATACAGTTGGCTACTCCAAAAATTCCGATTATTAGTACCGTTACCGGTGAATTACTTACAAATCAGCAATCTTTAGATCATGAATATTGGGTACAGCATGTGGTTAATCCTGTAAGATTTGGAGATGCTGCAGAAAAACTTTTAAATAGAGATGCTGTTGTTTTTCTTGAATGTGGTCCTGGTCAATCTTTAGAATCGGCAATAAAGAGGAGAATTACTAAAGAAAGTAATCATACATGTTTTTCAACAATGTCAGAACCTATTGACTCTGTTATTGCTTTAGATTCTGCTTTGGGAAAATTGTGGATAGAGAATATAAAAGTAGACTTTAACAAAAGGTATAATTCTGAAAATTTGGTTAAAATTCATTATCCTCTTTTGCCATTTAATCGCAAATCATATTTGGTAGAATTTGAAGAGAAGAATTCATTAAATGAAGCAGGAAATTTCAAAAAAGAAAATATAAACGATTGGTATTACATGCCATCGTGGCAAAAAACATCAAAATTGGCGCTTGCAAAAAAAAATTCTGTAATCCCCACTTTCTCAAATGAAAAATGGATCATTTTTATTGAGAGTGACTTGTCGAAAAAGATTGCTGATATTTTGATAGGAGAGGAAAATGCAAACATTTGTATTGTTGAAAAAGGAGAGCATTTTACAAGAAGCGGAAATGAATTTTCAATAAGAATAAGCGAAAAAGAAGATTATTTTAGTCTTTTTAAATCTCTTTCTGAAGAAAAATGCAAGTTAAACATTATACACACATGGAATTTTTCGGAACATGATACAGATGAAATAAATCTAGAGAACTTTGGTTCTTATCTTGATAGAGGATTCTACAGTTTAATGTTTATTGAACAAGCTCTTGTTGCTAATAATCTTTTAGAAGAAATTAAACTTTGTTCTATTATTAACGATGGATATGACATTACTGGTACGGGTAAGATTCTTCCTGAGAAAGCGCTAAGTGTTGGGCCTATTAGAGTAATCTTTAAAGAACACAAAGAAATATCGAGTCTTTTATTGAATCTGGAATGCTATAATGAAAATTTATATCCGGATTTAGTTAGAAATATTATTCAAGAGGTCCGTTGTGACACAGATGATACAATTATTTCATATACAGGATTGACCAGATGGAAAGAAAGCTTTATAAATATTCAACCTGAACCTGTCATTGATAATCAAATCCCAATGCTTCTAAAGAATGATGGAGTATATCTCATTACAGGTGGTTCTGGTGGTATTGGTCGTGTGTTATCATCGTTAATCTCAACAAAACTTGAAAGAGCAACTATTATTTGGACAGGAGCAAGCGAATTACCGGCGAGAAATAAATGGGATATTCTACTGCAGGACAAAAACTTCAATCTTAATCTTAAGGAAAAAATAAAAGCAATAATTGAACTTGAGAAAGAAGGGTTAAACGTATATTATTATTGCGCAGATGTAAGTGATTATAATGCAATGAAAATAGTTTTTGATGATGTTGAGGATAAATATGGAAAAATTGATGGCATTATCCATTCTGCTGGGATAGCTGGAGGTGGAGTTGTGGCATTAAAGGAAAAATCGATATGCGAGAAAGTACTAGATCCTAAAATTAAAGGAACTTTAATAATTAAGAAACTCATACAAGATAAAGAAATAGACTTTGTTTGCTTATTTTCATCTATTACTGCTATTTTAGGAGAAGCGGGTAGAGTTGATTATATTTCAGCTAATGCGTTTATGGATGCCGCTTGCAACAATCAAGGTTTCATTCATAAAAGTGCTGCTGTGTCTTCAATAAATTGGGGGCAATGGGGTGTGATAGGTATGGCTGCAGATTATCAAAGCAAAAAAAATGATCGGAAATCTTTAGAGGCAAATAGTCAACAAATAAAATACTCTACTGAATGTAATCCAATAGAACTAGAAGTAATAAATAATGATAATAATATTGAAATCTCACATATAAAAATTGATATAGATAAATCATGGATTCTTAACGAGCATCTTCTAACCGGAATCCCTACAATGGTTGGGACTTCATACCTTGAGGCACTAATGCAATGGAAGATTAAACAAAATATTGATGGTGAAATTGTAATTGGAAATGCAGAGTTTTTATCACCCTTGATGATAATGAAAAATATGCCTAAGCAATTATGCTTGTTTTGTGAGAGAATCGGCGATAAGAAATTTAAATTTATTTTTAAGAGTACTAATTCTTTGGACGGCAATTTGTCAGAAAAGGAATGGCAGGACCATTTTGAAGGGACACTATATGTTGAAAATTTAGTCGAAAAACATACTGACATCGAATCAATTATTGAAAAATTGAATTATCGTGATAATACACCACATTTTTTGTCTGTACGAGACTCTAATAATAAAGCTCTTCTCCAATACAGCAAGCGATGGGATTGTAAGGCATTTACTCAAATTGGCACAAATGAGTGGTTAACAAAATTAAGCTTGCCTATGGAATTCAATAATGACCTTGAGAAGTATTTTACACATCCAGCAATGCTCGATGTTGCGACTTCTGCTCACTTTATGTATTTGGACTTAGGAAACTTCCTTCCATTCTCATATGAAACCGTTAAGGTTTACGCTCCTTTTGAAAATACTTTATATTGTCATACTAAACTAAACACAGCAAAAGATCAAAATGACAAGTATATTTATTTCGATTTTCAATTATACAATAGTAAGGGGATCTTAGTTTTTGAAATATTAAACTATGCATTTGTAAACCTTGATGATGATTCAACCGGGAAAAAGGCGTCTGCTGCTGCATTAAAAACAAATATTCCTACCGTAGAAGAAGGTGATATATTACCAGAAGAAGGGAGTAAAGTTCTAGAATGCATTTTAAATAATCCTGAATTAAGACAGACAATTGTATTTACGAAAGATCTTAACAAAGATTTTAAAGAAACCAAAATAAGCTTCTTAAGAAAAGAACACTTGCAAAAAATTAAAAAACAAGAAGCTGTTGAAGATATAGATGATAGACCTGATATTGATACAGTTTATATAGAACCTGAGAATGAGATTGAAAAAACAATACAACAAATTTGGACTAGCATTCTTGGAATAAATAAAATTGGGGTTAATGATACATTCTATGAATTAGGAGGCAATTCTTTACTCTCAATTCAAGTTGCATCAGGAATTACTGAAGAATTTTCAATAGATATTTCAGTAAATGCTTTTATGAATGCGCCAACGATAAAATTACTTTCGGAACTTGTTATCGAAAACATACTTGATGGACATAGCCTTGAAGAAATTGAAAGTTTAATTAATGAATAAATGAAATGAGTGATAAAAAGGACTTAATTGCGAATCTTTCACCAGAAAAACGCGCGGAGCTATTAGCTAAACTATCTAAAAATAAGAAGGCTGAAATTGAAATTGATTTCTCTGAGAATTTCGAATACAAATTTGCTTCTGAAAATCCTTTTGATATTAAGCCATCAAACACAAGTATTGATAATCCGGGACCTGATTGTATTCAGATAGTAGCTAAAGCATCTAGTTTGAATTTTCGCGATGTGATGATTGCTTCTAAACAATATCCATCTTCCCCTGGCGTTCCGGCAAACATGGGATCAGATTATTCGGGTATTGTTGTTAAAGTTGGAGAAAACATCAAAGATTTCAAAGCTGGTGACGAAGTAATTGCAATCCATGTAGGACATATGGAGAACGATGGCACCATTAGAGACAACTGCCATTTTATTAAAATTTTTAATATTCATAAATTCAGTGTTTGCTTGAAGCCAAAGAACTTGACATTCATTGAAGCTTGCTGTATCCCAACAGTATTTCTAACATCATATATTGGGCTTGTAAAACTTGCTAATCTTGCTAAAAATGAAAATGTGTTGATTCACACTGCGTCTGGTGGTGTAGGCCTTTCTGCAGTTCAAATTGCTAAATGGAAAGATGCAAATATTTATGCAACAGCTGGTACCGAAGAAAAACGGACTCACTTAAAACAATATGGTATAGAAAAGATATATAATTCTAGGACTACTGAATTTGCAGAATTAATATCAAATGATAAAAACAAAATAGATGTTGTTTTAAACACACTTTCAGGTGATTTAATGAAAGAAAGTCTGAAACTCCTTTCTCCGTTTGGAAGGTTCATACATATTGACAAAAAAGATATTGCGCTTAACAGCCCTTTGGATCTTAGCTTATTTATTAACGGAATATCGTTTCAATTTTTAGATATTTCGCTTCTTTTTGTAAAACCTGATATTATGAATAATTCTTTAAAAGAAATTGTTAATCTTTTTGAAGAAGAAGCTTTTAATCCAATTAGTCATGTTGTATTTCCAATTCAGGAATTAAAGAAAGCCATAACTATATTCTCGCGTGGTACACATATCGGTAAAATTGTTCTTTCATACTAAGAATTTTAATAATGGACAAATCCCTAAAGGATAAATTAAAAAACCTAAGTCCTGATCAAATCAAGAAAATCATGGCTGTAAATTCTAAATCTGAGACACAGGATTTAAAAACTCATGATATTAGAATGTTACGAAACGATTTAGAGATGTACCCTATGTCTCAAGCTCAGGAAAGAATTTGGTTTTTATCTCAACTGACACATAATACATCCTTATACAATATACCACTTGTAGTAAAACTTACAAGCGCTGAAATCAGTCTTGAAGAATATACAGATGCTTTTAATCTTATAATTGAGAAGAATGAAATCTTAAGAACAACATTCCATGAAAATAATGGAAATCTTTCTCAACAAATACACAAAACTCTCAAAATTAGAATTGATTATGAGGACATATCAGATAATAACTTTAGCTCAAGTTCAGAATTAGTCAGCGAGATTGCAGTCAATCATTCTTCAAAACACTTTGATTTAACCGAACTACCTTTATTTGGAATAAAAATAATCAAATCTTGTAAAAACGAACATGTTCTTATAATAAATATACATCATATTATTTCCGATGGATGGACAAACTCATTAATTTCAAAGGACATTGCAGATATTTTCCAAACTGGAGTTCTGGACAGAGAAAATAGCATCCAATATATTGATTTTGTTGAATGGGAACAAAAATGGATGAAAACTGATGAGTACCAAAGACAGCTTGATTTCTGGAATAACACTTTAAGTGAATTATCATCAAATCTTAGATTCCCAAAAGACTATTTTTACAGCGAGCATTCATATGATGGTAAAACAATTGTTCGTGATATTCCAAATGACAAATATGATTTGTCGCTAGAGTTTTGCAAAAAAAACAATATTACTGCATTTCATTTTTTCTTTATTTGTTATGCTGTATTAATCGAAAAATACATACAGTCGAAGGATTTAATTATTGGTATTCCAGTTGCAAACCGGAATCAACATAAATTTAAAAACACGTATGGCCTTTTTATTAATTCTCTTCCTTTAAGATTAAAAATAGATACTAATAAAAGTTTCATAGATACTATTAAGAGTTGTGCCAAAAGCATTGGTGATGCGCTATCGTGTCAGGAAGTGCCTTTTACACAGATTATAAAATCTGTAAATCCAGATAGAAATACTAAAGAGAACGCATTGTTCAATATCCATTTTGCTTATCAACACATTTCTCAAGGAGCAAATAGCGATAGGCATGCTTTGCTGCCAATTGACTTTAAAAATTCAAAATTTGACATTAATTTCTGGATTGAAATCGCCGGGCAAGAAAGGAAAATCACTGTAACTTATAAAAGTAGAATAATTGGTAAAGCTAAAATAGAGCGGTTTGTTAATCACTACTTCAATCTAATTGATGAAGCTATAGCTAATCCAGAAATCCGAATAAACGATTTAAAAATATATCCTGAATCAGACTTGCCAAGACTATCGGGAACGAAAGCAAAAATCGAGCAGAACACTTGGATGAACTTCTATAATGACGCGTGCAAAAAATTTCCAAATAGCATAGCAATTGTTGATTCAAATGATGCCATTACTTATAAACATCTTGATGAACAGTCAGATAATCTTGCGATACTATTACAGAAACAAGGTGCTAAAAAAGGGGATATTGTTATAATAGACATTGGAAGAGATATAAATTTTATTGTTGCAATTTTAGCATGTTTTAAATGTGCTTGTACCTATCTCCCTATCGAGAATGACATTCCACCTGAAAAACTAAAATACATTATAAATGATAGTGGAGCTAAAATAAGTTTTACTGACAAAATAATACCAAATATCAGTTGTATTAACACAACAGAATTTAATGATTGCACTACCACGGAGATTCCAGAAAAGGTAAATGTTAATACTTTAGATATTGCATATATTATTTATACATCTGGCACTACAGGCAAACCTAAAGGAGTAAAAGTATCACATAAAGCATTGCTAAATTATTCTCTTGCAATGCAGTCTCGGATTAATGATAATAGTCTGCATTCTTTTGCGCATGTTTCTGCAATCAATGCTGATCTGGGGAACACTTCTATTTTCTTATCTATTGGCTTTGGTGGGCAATTGGTTATTCCTTCTAAAGAATCACTAGTTGATCCAAAAGTGCTTTCAGATTTCTTTGAAATCTATCCTATAGATGTGCTAAAAATAGTTCCTTCACATTTGGACTCTTTATTAAATGAAGACAGTAGCAATGTTTTACCAAAGAAGCTGTTAATTTGCGGTGGGGAATCCTTGTCTAAAACTTTAGTTGATAGAATAAAAGCAATTAATCCAAATCTAAGAATCATTAATCATTATGGACCTACCGAAACTACAATTGGTGTTCTAACCCATGAAATTCTTAGTTTGAATGATAATAGCATAATTCCAATAGGTAAACCGATTGACAATGTAAACATTTTGATTTTGGACAATAACCACAATATTGCACCTATAGGTGTTCAAGGAGAAATATACATCAGTGGGGCTAATAATTCATCCGGTTATATTGGGCAAGATCAATTAAATAAAAAGAAGTTTATTGACATACCTACTTATTCGAATGAAAGATTTTATAAAACTGGAGATCTTGCTTTTATTAATGAAAATAAGGATGTTGTATTTATAGGCAGAAGCGATTCTCAGATAAAACTTAATGGATACAGAATTGAATTAGAAGAAATTGAGAACATTATAAAACTAGAAGCAAAAACAAATAATATTTCTGTATTTGCCAATATCGATTCAAACAAAAATATAAGACTATATGCAGCAATTAAAGATTCCGAGAATCTGGATCTGCTAGAATTAAAAAACAAATTAAGATCTCATCTTTCTCCAAAATTCATCCCTTTAATGTTTTGTGTAGATGAAATACCTCTAACAAAGAATGGAAAGATCAATGTCAAAAGACTCAAAGAAATTGCAAAAGACAATGACTCACAAGAAGAAGTTTTACCAAGAGACCTTTTTGAAGTAAGACTTCTTGAAATATTTAAAGATATGTTTCCTGACACTAATATTTCAATTGAAGATAGTTTCTTTAGCATTGGAGGACATTCTTTACTTGCAATCAGGTTAATTGATAGGATCAATCTTAATTTTAAAAGTAATTTAAACATAAATACTTTATTTCAATATAGCTCGGTAAAGGAAATTGCATCAATTCTACATTCTAATGACAAGCTTATTATTTCAGAAAATAATCTGATTTCGTTTTTTGACAATAAACGGAATCAAAAAATAATTTGGATTCACCCTGCAGGTGGAAATATAATGTGCTATTATCCAATTGGTGAGCAACTTTCAAAACAATTTGACATATTAGCAATTTCTGCAAACGACCACAATTTAGATGAAATCGCTATCGAAAGTTTAGCAATTGAATATTGCAAGAAAATTAAAGATCGAGATATCACTTCCAACTTCGTCTTAGCTGGTTGGTCTATGGGTGCTCTGATTGCATATAAAATGGCATCTATTTTCTCAGAAGAGAACATTAGTGTACCTGTGATTTTAGCAGATCAACCGGCAAGCCAAATTGTTGAACAAAAAGATATTTCTTTTGAAGCAAGACTGGTTACATATTTACGTAAAGTTCAAATATTTTCTGGCAACAAGTTCAAATATAATTATTCAAACAGTCAAGATTTGGATTATGTCGCTATATTAGCTGAATTTAAGCGTATAAACTTAGTGCCGGAGGGAGTAAAACAAAATGACTTTATGTTCTTTTTAAGAATATTAGTAAAACATAATGAGATTATAAGTGATTTCATCCCTGAAAGATATGATGGCCCAGTTTTACTATTAAAAGCCGAAGATGAAAGTGGAATCATTATAGACAATATTAATTTAAGTGATCTAGGGTGGTCACAATATTGTAAAAACCTAACGATTCAAAGAGTTTCAGGAAATCATATTACTATGATTAATCCGGAGCATTCAGTTTTTGTCTCAAAAATAATTGATAATTGGATTATTGATAATACGAAATGATACCTGAAATAACATATAAGCTGAGTTTTGAAGAAGGTCTTGTAAGCAGATTTTTAACACTTTCTATTTGGGAATACGATTCATCAATATCAGAATTAGATAACCTACTTTCTGATGAAGAAAAGATTATTTATAAAGAATTGAAAGTTAAGTCAAGAAGAAACGAGTTTGTTGCAGGCAGGGTGCTTGCAAAGCGAACGGTTGAAAGTTCTCTTAACTTAGAATCCCACATCAATTTGTCAATCACAAATGGTGTGTGGGGTTTTCCTGTAATCAACACAAAAGAATATTCTGATATGTGGATATCAATTGCACATACAAAAAAACATGCAGCAGTTTTACTATCCCTACTAAAAACACATCCCGTAGGTGTCGACATTGAAGAAATATTAGAGATAAATGAAGAATCTCTGACAAAATACTTATCAAAATATGGGTTAAACAATTCTCTTGAAATGATGCATGTAATTTGGGTTGCAAAAGAAGCTGTTTCTAAAACAATCTTAACCGGATTCACCATTGCTGACGAGTTATTCGAAATAGAACAAATAATAACTAAAAATGAACGTTATACCATTCTCTTTAAACATTTCCCGCAAATAAAAGTTACATCTTTTGTAGAGGATGATTTAGCTATTGGGGTTGCTTATCCTGAAATTTGGAAAAACCCTTTAATAAAAAAAATAAAATAATATGATAAAACGTGTTTTTCTAGACTTGCTTTTTTACCTTGGTATTCCATTATTAGTTTGGAATGTATTCCGAGAAGATTTAGGAGATTATATAACTATTCTTATAGGAATGGTTCCTGCAGTAGTTTATACACTTACCATGTTCATTATCAAGAAAGAATGGAATGTAACAGGAATATTCTTTCTTTCAATAATATCCTTAAATTGGATATTAAATTTATTCTCAAATACAGCAGAACAAGAATTATGGAACGGTGTATACATGAGTATTATT
>Ga0075120_10002871_pt1 | contig 12140 bp, 9 predicted proteins | sample AntAceMetag02UKL_FD_69792 | JGI IMG/M metagenome (GOLD analysis project Ga0075120, IMG submission 69792) | Saline lake microbial communities from Ace Lake, Antarctica - Antarctic Ace Lake Metagenome 02UKL | ecosystem: Environmental > Aquatic > Non-marine Saline and Alkaline > Saline | place... | reverse complement strand
AAATGAACGAAATCTGCCGCTGTGGAACAATTAATAATAATTGGAGTCAAAAGCAATCTTCCAAAATTGAAGATTCTGAACGTGCAATGCAAAAATGGGTAGTTTTCTTTCTGACACTATATAGCAGATTTTTATTGTCATAAAATTAAACTTGTTATTGAAATTGATGGAAGTAGTCATTGTAATGAAGAGGCAAAATCTTACGATGAAAACAGAACGAATGTTATGAATAGTTTTGGGATAGAAGTTCTTAGATTTACAAATGATGAAATAAGAAATGATATTTCAAAAGTGATTAATACAATTGAACGTAAGTGTGAATGTTTTCAAGCCCAAGCTCCCCCAAGACCCTAAAGGCGGCTATCGCACTGTTGCCTGTCTTGGTAATTTGTTTTACTTGCAATAAGAATATTAGAATTATTGGTTGCGTTGGATTCCTTTAGGAAAAGAAGGGTGTGTAGGCAAAATATAGTCAAGCTTCTTTTAAAAACAAATGGATATGTATTCATAAAGGAACAATATCTGAACAATGGTTTTACCAATGAAATATATAATGTGAAAATATCTAGAAATTTTCTAAATTTACCATTGAATATGGATTGGAAAGAAATAAAGAACCTACTGAATTTAGAAAGTCATCCAGAAGGAGGCTATTATAAAGAAACTTACCGAGATGATTCTACAGTTAGACTTGATAACGGTGATGCCCGAAGTGCTGGAACAGCAATATATTATATGTTAACTGAGAATGAGAAGTCTCATTTTCATAGAGTAAAATCTGACGAAATCTGGTTCTTTCACCAAGGAGAGCCTCTCGAGATTTATATAATCGATTCTGAGGGAGAATTACAGGTTGAATTGCTTGGGAATTGTTTAAGTGAAGGAGAACGTCCGCAAGTAAGAGTAGATCGAAATATGTGGTTTGCTGCAAAAATTAAAGAGGATAAGGGGTTTTCCTTAGTAAGTTGTACCGTTTCTCCAGGTTTCGAATTCAAGGACTTTGAACTTGCAAAAAAACAGGACTTACTAAACCAATATCCTCATTTAAAAAATGAAATAGAAATCCTAAGCATTTAATTATTATGAAATTAGTAGCAGTAACTTTCACATTACTTTTTTTTATTGTTGCTTGTAGTAGCACTCAGGATAAAAATGAGTCTAAACAGACAGATTATAAGCTCGAAATAAACAACTTGCTAGACAAGTGGCATAAAGATGCTGCAGATACTAACTTAGAGGATTACTTCTCTCTTATGCATGAAGATTTTGTATTTATTGGCACTGATGGAACTGAGTATTGGAATAAAACTGAATTTAGAAAATTTTGTACTCCTTACTTTGAACAAGGGCAGGCTTGGGATTTTAAAACTTTGAAGCGTAATATCTATATAAGTAGTGATAAAAATACAGTTTGGTTTGATGAGGTTCTTGAAGCAGGATTAGGACCATGTCGAGGCTCAGGAGTGTTCGAGAAAGTTGATGGAAAGTGGTTCATTCAGCAGTATGTTTTATCGATGTTAGTCCCAAATGAAGATGTTAAAGAAGTGCTAGAAGTGAAGAGGGTAGAGGACTCTGCATTTCTAGTGAAACTATAAATTAAGGCTCTAGCCTTTGATTAGTTTTAACAAATATAAAATGTAGTGGTGTGGTAATGTGATATTAAAACAACAATCTCCCTATTTGAAATATTCCAAATGAAACAATCCATGCGATCCCTGTTGTATAGATTGCTGAGAAGATAGCCCACTTTAATCGTTTAGATTCTCTCCATATCGCTGATATCACAGCTATGCAAGGGAAATAAATCAGCACAAACATTATAAAAGATAGAGCTACAACTTTGTCAAAAACATTTTGTCCTTTCTTTTCACCTGAAGAGTAGGTCTCAGTTTTGAGTTTGTTTTGTAAGCTACCTGTATTGTTCTCGCTTTCAGCCTGATATAGCACCCCCATGGTGCTTACGGTGATTTCTTTTCCTGCAATACCAGCAAAAATACTGACGCTCATCTTCCAGTCAAAACCTAGTGGTTTCAATGCTGGTTCTATGATATGCCCAATTTGGCCAATATATGAATTCTTATGATGTTCGCTAGTTTTTTGCAATTTATATTTATTTTGTTCTACTTGAGTAGGAGAGTTTGCAATCAATTGATCGTAATCTTTTGAGTAAGTGGTTTCTTTTGGGAAATAACCTAACAACCATATTACAATAGAGCCTATAAGGATAACTCCGCCAATTTTTTTAAGGTATTCTTTTCCACGATTCCAAGTATAACTAAAAAGTAACTTAAAAGTAGGTTTACGGTATGGCAAGAGCTCCATAATATACGGTGCTTCTTTTTGTTTTAGAATTGTTTTGCTGAAGAAACTAGAAATTATTAAAGCCAATAAAATCCCAAATCCATAAATTCCAAAAAGCATTAAAACAGGATGCTCAGGGAAAAAGGCAGAAATCATAAGTATATACACTGGTAATCGAGCAGAGCAGGACATGAAAGGAACAACCATCATTGTAAGAATTCTGTCGCGACGATTCTCTAGGATTCGTGTGCTCATAATTGCTGGGACAGTACAACCAAAACCCATAATCATTGGAATAAATGATTTTCCGTGTAGGCCAATTCTGTGCATATATTTATCCATTAAGAATGCAGCACGAGACATATATCCAGTACTTTCAAGAATGCCTATAAAAAAGAATAGGATAAAAATATTTGGTAAAAATACAAGTACTCCTCCGACACCTCCAAGTGCACCGTCAATAATCATGTCTTTCCAGAATCCATCAAGCATATTGGCTTGAATCAGATTTGTTAACCATTCTACTCCAGACTCAAGCCAACCCATAGGATATTTGCCGAGTTCAAATGTAGAATAGAATGTAATAGTCATGAATGCAAGAAAAATTGGAATGCCCCAAATACGGTGTGTTAAAACCCTATCAATCTTTCGACTTGAAATATCCTGTGTAGTGTTTCCTGTAATTTCTGCAATAGCACCAGAAACATAGGCTTTACGAGCATTTCTTATAATTGTAAAAATATGTTCGTCATATAGTGATTCCAATTTTTGAATTTCTCTTGTTGAGACACATTCCTTTTTCTTACAAATAGAGCAAGGGTCATGCAATTTTAGGATAATCGGATCTTTTTCAAGCAAATTAATTGCTAGATATCGTGGTGAAATTGAAAAGTCTTGACCAGGAACTCTTTTTAAATGGCGTATAAGTTTTGATATTGAAGCTTCTATAACTCTACCGTAATTCACATGTACATGTCTTACATACGGTTCAATATTTTTATGAGTTTTAATAATTGTTTGTAATATCTTTTCTTTATAAGCAAGGCTCTTCTCTTCGTCGCCATCATAAAAAGGTATTACTGGTACGCCAGTTAGTTTACTTAGCAGTTCAATGTCAATCTTATCTTTTCCTGCGGCATCTGGATTATAGTTACGTAATGCAAGTATTACTTTTGCATCCATATCCATGAACTGAGTTACTAGACATAGTTCTGATTTAAGGTTTTGGGCATCAATTATACCAAGAAAAATATCGGGAAAATCTGTTAGAATTGAATTTCGCAGCTTTTTATGCTCATAATCATCGCCATATATTGATTGAACAATAGGAAGATATTTAATCTCAAATTCATAGTTGTTAAAATCAAATGTATCTTCGCTATTAAATAGACTGATACAATTGGCGGCATCACTTTTAAAAACGTGTACTGAAATGTTTGTTAGCGATTCCTGGATGCGTTTACCTGCATCTGGAAGTTCACTGTCGATAAGCTCAATGTATCTTAGATATTGAGCTGGTAAGATTTTTTTCTTCTTGCTGCCGCATACTTTAAAAACGTATCGGTTAAGTGATATCTTTTTTAGGAAAATTAAATTTGAATATGGTTCTATATCGAGGTTGTGTATTCTCCTACGCAATCCCCATCTTCCAGTAATTTTAGAGACTGTGTATTCGTGATTGAGTAATATTTTATGCTCACAAACCATTTTGGCAAATTTAAACTTAATCTAAATAAGAACAAAGAAAAAAATATGTTTTTTAGATTTAATGCAGAAGGTGGAAATTAGATATTATTCTAATTTGTTCTCCAGATTCAGTTCACAGGGTTTTTCTAACCGTTACAGTTAAGTAGACAATGGCTACAATTTGAGAATTCTCCTCTCAAACGAGAATTTATCAGACCAGAAATGCGATTTCGAAGTGGCTCTATGTTGATTTTTAGCAAGACATCGTTTGCAAAAGCAAACATGAGCATTAATTTTGCTTCTTTTTGATTAATTCCTCTTTGCCTCAAGTAGAAAAGAGCTGTTTCGTCTAGTTGACCAACAGTTGCACCATGGCTACATTTGACATCATCAGCATATATCTCGAGCTGTGGTTTAGTGCGCATTTTTGCTTCTGGAGTAAGACATAGGTTATTGTTTGTTTGGTATGCTAGAGTTCTTTGTGCATCAGGGCGAACAATTATTCTTCCAGCAAAAGATCCTTTACCTTTTTCATCAAAAATACCTTTGAAAAGTTCATTACTAGTGCAATCAGGAACTAAATGATCAATTATAGAATAATTGTCAATTCTTTGTTCTCGGTCAGTAAGGTTAAGTCCAAATAGATTAACTTCGCTATGAACTCCTGCAAGTTGAACAAAGAAATTATTTCTAATTATTCCACCGTGAAGTGATAAGGCCAAAGTACTAGCATTTGAATGTTCTTGCAAACGAATAAAGTGATTATTGATAACACCTGATTTGTTGGGTTCATTCTGTAGTGCATGGTGTCGAAAATTTGCTCCATTGCCAACAAATGTCTCAGTAACATCAATAATAAAGTTGTTGCTGTTGTTTAGTGTATGGTCGCAAATAACCATATTTAGCTCAGCATTTTCTTCAAGAATAATAAGATTTCTTTTGAATATATTTTTATTTCCAAATCCATGAGTAAGGTTAACCAACTGAATCGTCTTTTCTAGCTTGATATTTTTAGGAATGTAAATAAACAATCCATCATTAGCAAGCATTGTATTAAGATTCACAAACGGATCGTTAGACTCTTCGGCATGTTTATTATAATATTTGTCGAAAATGTCTTTGTGCTTAGCTTTGGCTTCTTTTAGACCACAAATAATAATATTTTCGTTTGTTTTGGGAAGCGGTTCATTTTTTTTATAGTATTCTCCGTTTGATAGAAGAAGTACATGAGTGTCCATATCCTCAACTTCGCAACGAAAATATGAATTTAGATCAACTAATGCTCCTCTTGATTCAATAGAAAACTCGTATTCTTTATCGCAGATTTCAGAGATTCCTGCGTATTTATAGTTTTCGCTTTTGTGATCAGGAAGGTCAGCATTTTTAAATCTCTCAAAAGCATCTATTCTGGTTCGAAAAGTAGATTCTGAATCTAATTTTTTAAGTTCAGGAGAAACTTTATCAAAAATATTTATATAGTTTTTAAAACTTTTTTGAATATCCATAATTATAAATTATTATGCGTCAATTTCTTCTTTAATCCAGTTATATCCTTTTTCTTCTAGCTCGAATGCGAGTTCTTTTCCAGCAGTTTTAACAATTCTACCTTCATATAGAACATGTACAACGTCAGGAACGATAAATTCTAGTAGTCTTTGGTAGTGAGTAATAACTATTGAAGCATTTTCAGGAGTTTTTAATTTATTTACTCCGTTTGCCACAACTCTTAAAGCATCAATATCTAAGCCTGAATCTGTTTCGTCAAGAATCGCAAGTTTAGGTTTTAGCATTGCCATTTGAAAAATCTCATTTTTTTTCTTTTCTCCACCAGAAAACCCAACATTTACAGATCTGTTTGCTAAATCTGATTTGAGTTCTACCAGCTCTTTCATTTCTCGCATATATTTGAGAAATTCAGCAGAGGTTATTTGATTTATACCACGGTATTTTCTTTGTTGATTAATAGCTGTCTTCATGAAGTTTATCATGCTAACACCAGGAATTTCAACTGGATACTGGAAGCTTAAGAAAATCCCCTCTTTTGCTCTATCTTCAGCATTTAATTCCATAAGGTTTTTACCTTCATAATAGATTTCACCTTTGGTAATTTTAAAATCTTCTTTTCCTGCTAGTACAGCAGCAAGGGTTGACTTGCCCGATCCATTTGGACCCATTATTGCATGGATTTCACCAGGTTTAATTTCTAGATTTATTCCTTTTAGAATCTTTTTACCATCAATTTCTGCATGTAAGTTCTTTATGACTAACATATTATTATTATTTAGTTGTTTTTTTTATTTTGTTAATTCTTTGAGTCATCGAGTGCTTTATTCCCGGAGACAAATATTCTTTTATGTTTTCTACAATTATTTCAATTTCACTACTTAACTCAGGATAATTTTTAGCAACTCGTATTAGAAAGCTAAAAGCTATCATCCTTACAGAAGGCTGTCTTTTATTATCTTCTAGCAAATCCATGCAAAGGTCGAAAATCTCGCTAGTTTGTTCTTCATTTAGCTTTAGATTGTAAATTATCTTGAGAGTTTCACGTAGATGTCCATTAGCTTCTGTATGTTTTGCTGCTAGAATAAAATCATTAACATATTTTTGAATGAGCTCGGGTTTCTTTTTTGAATAATGCGAAATAATCCAAGCTGCACGCCATGCATACTTCTGATTTGAAAAAGCATATTTTGCATAAGCATCTACTAGTTCTGGATTGTTATCAAGGTCTGATAACATTTTGACTGGTCCAATTCCTAGTTCTGTAACTCTGTCTAATATGTTATATTTTTTTACAGACATTATCCAACGCTTCCTTCAAGGCTAATTTGTAATAATTTTTGAGCTTCTACTGCAAATTCCATTGGAAGTTTATTAATAACTTCTTTTGCATATCCATTTACGATCAGTCCAATAGCTTCTTCAGTTCCAATTCCACGTTGATTGCAGTAGAAGATTTGATCTTCGCTAATTTTTGATGTAGTTGCTTCATGCTCTACGATTGCACTATCATTATTAACATCAATATATGGAAAGGTATGAGCTCCACATTTATCGCCTAATAGCAAGGAATCGCATTGTGAAAAATTTCTAGCATTTGCAGCATTTTTTGCAACTTTTACTAATCCACGATAAGAATTCTGACTTTTTCCAGCAGAAATCCCTTTAGAAACAATAATACTACTAGTGTTTTTACCAAGGTGTATCATTTTCGAACCTGTGTCAGCTTGTTGGTAGTTATTTGTAACCGCAACAGAATAGAATTCAGATCGAGAATTATCTCCTATAAGAATAGTGCTTGGGTATTTCCATGTAATTGCTGATCCGGTCTCGACCTGAGCCCAGCTAATTTTTGAATTATCACCTTTGCAAATTCCACGTTTAGTTACAAAATTGTATATTCCACCTTTTCCTTCCTTATTTCCGGGATACCAGTTTTGTACAGTTGAATATTTAACTTCTGCATTTTTCATTGCGATAATTTCTACAATTGCTGCATGAAGTTGATTCTCATCTCTTTGTGGAGCAGTGCACCCTTCCATATAACTAACATAGCTATCTTCTTCAGCAATTATTAGTGTTCTTTCAAATTGTCCGGTATTTATTGCATTTATTCTGAAATAAGTTGATAATTCCATTGGACATCTTACTCCTTTGGGGATATAACAAAAAGAACCGTCACTAAAAACCGCTGAGTTCAAAGTTGCAAAAAAGTTGTCTCCGTAAGGCACTACAGAACCCATGTATTTCTTAATAAGGTCAGGATGGTCTTTTACTGCTTCAGAAAATGAGCAAAATATGATGCCTTTTTCAGCAAGTGTTTCCTGGAAAGTAGTTTTAATTGATACACTATCCATTACGGCATCCATTGCAACACCAGATAAACGTTTCTGTTCGTCTAGTGGTATGCCTAACTTATCGAACGTGTTTTTTATGTCAGGATCAATTTCATCTAGACTTTCGTATTTTGCTTGTTGTTTTGGTGCAGAGTAAAAAATGATATCCTGATATTTTATTTCTGGAATATTTAAATGTGACCAATCTGGCATTTTCATGTTTAACCATTTACGATATGCTTTTAATCGAAATTCTAGCATCCATTCAGGTTCGTTTTTCTTTGCTGAAATCAATCTGACAGTATCTTCAGTTAATCCTACAGGGATTTCATCTGTTTCTATGTCAGTAAAAAAGCCATATTTATATTCGGTTTCGGTTACTTCTTTTAATACCTTATCCTGTTCTTTTTCCATTTTTTATGTTTTCAAATCATTATTTAAACAGATTACAAAAATATAAAATAATCCTGTAACTGGTTATAAGTTTAAGAACAAGTTTTATTAGTAAAAGTTCGGATTTTAAATAATTTCAAAGAGGAATCTAAATATAAGGATGCTAGATCTGGTTTTTAAGTAACTTATACTCTCCGATGGTTTCATCAGCCAGTGGGGTGGAGACCTTCGGAGGGTTAAGTTGAAGGAGAAAAAAATGTCACGCTAACTCTTATAGCTATCGGAGTCGCGCTTGAGCAAGAGTGTATACTTTCGTAAGGTTAAGTCGGAGAATAAGAAAATGTCAGTAGTATTAAATAACTTTATTGTTTTATTAGTTTTACTGATTCTGAAAAACCTGAAGAATTACTGTTTTGAACAAAATAAACTCCATTTGGAAGGTTTTGAATATCAATCGTAGTTTCAAATGATGAAAAGCTTCCTTCTAAAACAGTTTTGCCTGTATAATCCAATAACCTATAATATGAATCGTAATTTTCTGATTTTCTTATGTTGAAAATTCCTGTACTTGGATTAGGATATACGTTTATGCCTGTATCAACATTTGTAATTTTTACACTTTCGATATTTGAATACTCGAACTTGCCATCGAAATCGGTTTGTTTTAAACGATAGTAACTTGTTCCAGAATTAGGGCTATAATCAGCTGCAAAATATGAAATGCTTTCTGAACTATTACCAGCACCTTTTTCTATTAACACAATCTCGAAGTCAATGCCATTTGTGCTTCTTTCGATTGTGAAGAAATCGTTATTGATTTCGCTTGAAGTTTTCCATTCTAGTTCGACTTTATTATCATATAATCTCGCTTCAAAATATTCCAATTTTATCGGTAATACTCCCCATTTGTCACCTTTTAAATAAGGATAACCATCATTAACTGTTGACGACATTCCCCATATGTTTATAAAATCATAATCGGAGAATGTAGTAATATCTTTCAATTGTGAACTTGTCTTTCCAGTTCCACCATCACTGTATAATTGACCTGATGATTGGGTATCCCAAAATGATCTTGTAGTTGAAACATTTCCTTCGCTTATACCTATCATTCCACCTATATGATTTATAGTAGGGCTGCCAGTTCCAGTTACTATACCTGTTGAGTAAGAATATGAGATTTCTGTTTTGTTACTTGCACTGCCAATTAAACCACCAATATTTCCCAATGAAGAGATTCCAGCACTTGTATTATCAACTGTAACATTACTTCTAGAATACGAATTGGTGATTATCGAAGCAAATGAGCTTCCAATTAAACCGCCAAAATTACTTCCTGTTTTTAATTGTGCCCAATTAACATTTACACTAGAAAAAGTTTTTCTAATTACTGGCTTTTCAGTTGTACTTGCAGTATTTATATAGCTGTTTGAATAACCAATAAGACCACCAAGGTTTGCATTTCCAACCACCTGTCCATCAAGTGCATAGGCGAATTCTATTATTGTTGATTTATTTGAGATTAATCCACCAATTAAAGCTCCAACTCCATTGTCACCTGTTATATTAATATTCTTTAATCCAAGATTTTTAACACTGACATTACCAGTAGGATTTTTTACTCCAACTAAACCAAATAGGCCAACATTACTTGAATTTGGTCTATTGATCGTTAAGTTGAGAATTACATAATCTTGTCCATCATAGTTTCCTTCGAAAGAATTGCCTGAGTTAGCACCACCGATAGGTAACCAACCTTGACCATCATTGTTATGGTCATATGTTGATAAATCAATATCATTTATTTGAATAAAATATGAATCTAAGTAATTTCTTACTTCACTGAGTTCGCTTGGGGTTGATACTTGATATGGATCTTCTTTTGTACCAATACCTGCAGCAAATTGAGCTGATAGACTAGAGGAAATGAAGAATAAAATCGATAATATATATATGTTTTTCATTGTGTATTCTTTTTTGATTTCATTATTTAGAACAAATCTAAATAGACTTTGTTCACGAAGTGCAAAAAAACAAAGCATATTATTCAAATATGGTATTTAGTGTGTTTCGAAAATGGAGAGTTAATGAAAAATCCAAATGTATTAAGTACAGGGAACTATTTAATATATGCAGACAAATGGGAATCTTTAAAACTGAAATAATATCTGAATGTTACTAGCATTTAGTATTGCAGAAAAAAAGTAAAATAATTGCAGATGTAAACTGATATTAAAGACTAATAAAAATTAACGTAGAAATACTATTTTTTGAACTTTGAATCTTTTGTTTTCAGAACTGAGTTTTAGAAAATAGCTACCGTTCTTAATATCCCTACCATCAATTATTATCGGATTAGCCGAGTTTTCAAACACTTGGCGATAAATAGTCTTTCCACAGACATTTTCTATTTCCACGGCAATCTTCTTTCCGTCAAATTCCGGTAAATTCAAATATATAATACCATTACTAGGATTAGGAAAAGCATAATTTTCCTCATTTGGGGTATAATTCTGTAAGCCTACATTTAGATTTCTATAACTAAGAACCAGAATATCATCTATATAAATTCCATCAAAACTATTGGTCTGGTCGCTGTGAAATTCAAATTTCAATTTAACGAAATTACCGATATAATTATTTAAGGACATTTCTTCGTTAATCCATGAATTCAAGAATCCGTCATAAACAGGCTCTGAGAGATTTTGATCATCTGTACCATAAGAAGAATAACGACCGCATAGAGGAGTCCAGGTTGAGCCGTCATCGGTACTGGCATATACTTCAGCCCAGTCGAAAGATTTTTCAATTTCCCAAATTGCCTTAAACGACAAATAAGCATAATCTGCATCCGTTAAATCAAGAGGCGATATAAGCTCAAGTGAAGATGATTGAAACAAATCATAATTGGCATTGGCAGATTCTGTAAAACAGGATGGTGCAGATACATATTGCTCTGAAGTTATTGAGAAATCGGAACTGTTCCAATTGTTAAGGTCGTTTCCATTATCCTTAAGCAGTGTGTCAGGAATACAATAAATCTTGTTTATTGTATCAACCCAGGTAAACACCCCGTTAGATATATTCAGTTCAAATTGCAGATTAGTGCCTTGCGGAGTTCCGGGAGACAAGGAATAATCAATAGAAGCATTTCTTCTCTCCAATGTAGTCATTCCATCAAACTGAACATCAGGCCCAGTTGAAATTATCTGGGAAGAAATCGGCTCTAATGAAACAGAAAAATTGGTCGGGACATCAAGCCCTAGGCAATATGTTTCGAAAGAAATATTTCCATTTAATGCACTTAAAAATGTTGGGGAAACATCACTTAGGAGAGCATATTTGGCAGCAAGTCTGGCCACCCTGATATTCATATCAAGCGATTTTTTACATAGAGGAATAATATCAGAAATTTGTGGCCAAAAACCATCATCACTAGAGCCGATTTCGGCAGTTAATGAAATAATTTTGTTCTTTGTTTCAACTTCACCATAACCCCAGTCATCAGCATCCCCATTACTGTTATATCCGTATGTCTGATCGCATGTGCCATAACGATATTGGCTCTCAAGAGTAATATAACGAGAATACTCTTCGAATAACAAAGAGTCCTGGGTCAATAATGATTCATAATTCCATGGATATATTAAATAATTGCCATATGAATGCCAGTTAAGATCTATAAGAAAATTCTGAGACTCTATTAGGTTTTTCATTGCTAAAGATTCAGGCTCAGAAAAAGCCTCTGTACCTCTATACCATGGATGAGCACCGATAGAACTCGAACCGATTTCATTGTATCCGAATGCATAATCGTAGTTTCTGTTTAAATCGACACCGGTGAAAAGTATACTGGTTCTTCTGTTTTTTCTCCAAGTTCCTCCGCCATCAGGATTTTCAGATTGATTATATACATAGCCA
>Ga0075120_10002867_pt1 | contig 12145 bp, 10 predicted proteins | sample AntAceMetag02UKL_FD_69792 | JGI IMG/M metagenome (GOLD analysis project Ga0075120, IMG submission 69792) | Saline lake microbial communities from Ace Lake, Antarctica - Antarctic Ace Lake Metagenome 02UKL | ecosystem: Environmental > Aquatic > Non-marine Saline and Alkaline > Saline | place... | reverse complement strand
CTCCTCGCAGCACCAGGAGGGCGGTATCATTACGACGTCACGCGTCACGTTTCGTGAGATGGTGCAGGCGGAAGTCCTCTCGCCACCGCCAGAGCCCCGATGTCGGTCTCCGGAACTTCCGCGTACATTGTAGCACGATGCAGCCCAAAAGCCAAGTCGCCGTTTCTCTTTTTGTCTCAAACCAGGTATAATGGCTGATGGTAGACATGGAGTTGGACATTGGCGATTCTCCTTCTCCGCATCCTGGGGTCAGTCGGTGATAATGCCTCAGATGTAGGCTACTCAGGTATTCGCCAAAGTCGAGTATGAAGGTTCGAAGCTACTGGTCTGCAGCACCCGGCCTGGCCTCGGATCTGCGACTATGAAGCCAGCGTAGGAGCACACTCTCATGAGGACGATCAAACTGGACGGCGAGTCGCTGACCATTGACGATGTGGTGGCTGTGGCGCGGGCAGCACCGGGAACGGTGTCGCTGCGCCTCACGCCCGAGGCGCGGCACAAGGTGCGGCGGGCTAGAGAAGCCGTGGAGGGATTCGTGGCCCGTGGGGATGTCATCTATGGCATCACCACTGGTTTCGGTGCTTTCAAAGACAAAGTCATCCCTCCTGGCCAGGTGCGCCAGCTTCAGCGCAACATCATCATGAGCCACGCGGTGGGCGTGGGGGAACCCTTCTTGGCGGAGGTAGTGCGGGCGATGATGCTGGTGCGGGTCAACGCGCTGGCCAAAGGGCATTCGGGCATCCGCCTGGAGACGCTGGAGATGCTCTTGGCCATGATGGAGCGGGGGGTGCATCCCATTGTGCCGCAGCAGGGTTCGCTAGGAGCCAGCGGCGACTTGGCTCCGCTGGCTCACATGGCGCTGGTGCTCATCGGCGAAGGTGAGGCGGAGGTCGAGGGGAAACGTCTTCCGGGGCGCGAGGCGCTGTGCCGGGCCGGGCTGGAACCGATCACGTTGGAGGCCAAGGAGGGGCTGGCGCTGACCAACGGCACCGCACTGATGGCTGGCTTGGGCTCGCTTCTGGTCATCGAGTCGGAGCGCACGGCGCGGGTGACTGACATCGCCGGCTGTCTTAGCCTGGAGGCGCTGTACGGCACCACGGTGGCCTTCGATGCTCGAATCCACGCTGTCCGTCCCCATCCACGGCAGTTGGAGTGTGCCACGCGACTGCGCCGGCTGCTGGAGGGGTCGACTTTCGTGCGTGATGCCAGGGGGCAGACCTGCCTGGGGCGCAGACAGGCATCAGGGGTCGGAGATCGGGGAGCGAAGATTGACCCGCAGGACGCTTACACGCTGCGCTGCATCCCTCAGGTGCATGGTGCCTGTCAGGACGCCGTCAAGTACGCCCGCTGGGTGGTGGACATCGAGCTCAATAGCGTTACTGACAACCCGCTCATCTTCTTCGATGAGGCGGGGGAGCCCGTGTGCCTTTCTGGTGGCAACTTCCACGGCGAACCGTTGGCCATCGCCTTCGACTATCTGGGGCTGGCGCTGACCGAGTTGGGCAACATGGCCGAGCGTCGCCTCACTCGTCTGACCGACGGCAGCAGCAACCGCCACGTGCTGCCCGACTTTTTGACCCAGCACGGGGGCCTCAACTCCGGCTTCATGCTGACGCAGTACACGGCCGCCGCGCTGGCCTCGGAGAACAAGGTGCTGGTGCATCCTGCCAGTGCGGACACCATTCCCACCTCGGCCAACATGGAGGACCACGTCTCCAACGGCCCGGCTGCCGCCCGCCAGGCGCGGCGTATCCTGTGCAATCTGAACTACATCCTGGCCATCGAACTGTTCGCCGCCGCGCAGGGGATTGACTTCCGCCGCCAGGTGTTGGGACCGAGGGCACAACTGGGCCGGGGCACGGCTGTTGCCTATCGGCTCATTCGAGAAAGGGTGCCTTTTCTCGAAGAGGATGCGATCATGTACCCGCATATTGAAGCGGTGCACGAACTGGTCGTCAGCGGCGAGTTGGTGGCTGCGGTAGAGGCAGCGATGGTCTAGTCTCACCAAGGAGCATGGCTTTCGATTGCCCGGCCCAGCAAAGGGTGGTATAATACACCCTTGAAAGGTAAGTTATCAGCACTCAGTTCACATAAGGATGCAGAACATGGACACAACACAACTGACTCAGATGGTCAACTGGCTGGACGAGGAACTGCGCCGCGAGCGGGCTGGGATCACCAAGCTGCAGCAACTGGTGGAGCGGCAGACGGGTGAACTCAGCGAGCAATCGCGGCAGGTCAAGGACCTGGAAGGCCGTCTTGCCAACACCCAGGCACAGCTCTCCAAGTTCGCTCGATTTGACGAAACCCTTCAGCAGTTCAAGAAGGAAGTAGTGCTTTTGCTCGACAAGCGGGATGAGCAGCGCCGCAAAGCGCAGCGGGAGACGGAACGGTTGCGCATGGCTGAGCGCGAAGCTCAGTCCAAGATCATGGGCGAAGTGCGCAGGGAGTTGCAGGACTTGTCTCGACACGAGGAGGAACCGCGGCTTCGTGAGGCGGAGGATCGCCGCCTTGGAGAACTGCTGATGAGCTTGCGCCACGAGGTCACTACTATGAGCAAAGACTTCGACGAGCGGGCTCGCAATCTGTCCTACCTGACGGAGCAGCGTGCCTACGACAACAAGCGCATCGCCGGTCTGCAAGAGGAGAACCTGACGCTCCTCAAGCGCACTGAGAAGCAAGACAGCAGGTTGAAGTCGTTGGAGGACAGAACCCAGCGTCACGAGCGCCACGTTCAGGAACTGCTGCAATTCAAGACCAATCTGGTGCGAGAGCAAACCGAGTGGATGGAGAGCCAACGGGTGGCTCATGAACGGCGCAAGCGAGAGATGACCCAGTGGCGGGAGGAAGTGGAAGCGCACCGTCAAGATGTGAGCAACCTGTCGGACCGCATGCAGGAGTTCAACGAAGCGGCCGAGGCCGGGCGGCAGATGATGGCGAGGTTGGAGCCCTTCCAGGACCAGCTCCGGCGGGATCAGAATCAGATAGCGGAACTGCAGCGCTTGGCCGAGGAGCGTCAGCGCAGAGAGTTGGAGGCATGGCAGGGAGATGACGAGAAGCGCTGGAAGAAGCACGAGTTGCAGTGGGAGCATCAATGGAAGGAGCAGTACCAGCGCCACAATGAGCTGATGCCGCGGCTTGCAGCGCTGGAAGATGAGATCAACGCGCTACAGCAGCAGTTGGCTGGTCTGTGGCGTCTACGGGAAGTGGAGAACGCCCACCGGCTGGCCGAATTGCAGCGCTGGCAAAGTGAGTTCGAGAAGGCGGTCGGTGAGCGGGACAGCCTGATGCGTAAACGGAGATGAAGTCAGCGGAGAAGCGGAAGGAGCGGAAAGGTAGGGGGCATTCGGCTTGTTCCGCTGACCATTCAGGCCCGGAGATGACGAGGAGAGGCGACTGACCCATGCGCGTTATCGGCACTGCTGGGCACGTAGACCACGGCAAGTCGAGGCTCGTGCTGGCTCTCACGGGTATTGACCCCGACCGTCTACCCGAAGAGAAAGCACGCGAGATGACCATTGACCTCGGCTTTGCCTGGCTGACGCTGCCCAGCGGCGAGCAGGTCGGCGTGGTGGACGTGCCTGGGCACATTGACTTCATCAAGAACATGCTGGCCGGGATCGGCGGCATTGACGTGGCTCTCTTTGTTGTGGCTGCTGACGAGGGGGTCATGCCCCAGACGCGGGAGCACCTGGCGATCCTCGACCTCCTGGACGTACCGGCCGGTGTGGTGGCTCTCACCAAGACGGACCTGGTGCAGGAGCCCGAGTGGCTGGAGCTTGTCCAGGAGGAGGTGAGTGAACTGCTGGCCGGCACCTGCCTGTCTGGCGCGCCTGTAGTTCCGGTCTCCGCTCGTACGGGCGAAGGGTTGCCCCGGTTACTGGAGGCGCTGGAGACCGTGCTGGAGAACGCACCGCCGCGGCGAGACATGGGGCGGCCACGCCTGTCCATTGACCGTGTCTTCACCGTGGCTGGCTTCGGAACCGTCGTCACCGGCACCCTCAGCGATGGCTCTTTGGAGATCGGCCAGGAGGTGGAGATTGTGCCCGGCGGAGTGCGGGCACGCATCCGCGGCTTGCAGACGCACAAGCGCAAGATCGAGCGGGCCGTGCCTGGTAGCCGCGTGGCCATCAACCTCAGCGGTGTGCGCACCGAACAACTCCAGCGCGGCCGGGTGGTCACCTTGCCGGGTTTGCTCCGCCCCACGCAGCTTGTGGACCTGCGGCTGCGGCTGCTGTCTGATGCTCCTGCCCCGCTGCAGCACAACCAGGAGGTGGACTTCTTCTGCGGCGCGGCTGAGGTGGTGGCCCGCATCCGCTTGCTGGATGCAGAGGTGATCCCGTTGGGCGGCGAGGGGTGGGTGCAGGTCCGTTTACGTGGGCCGGTGGCTGTGGCCACTGGCGATCGATTCATCCTGCGGCGGCCTTCCCCGAGTCGCACGCTGGGAGGCGGGCGGGTGGTCAACCCTCACCCGAAGCGGCACCACCGCCGCTTCCGCCCCGAGACCATCGCCCGCCTGGAGACATTGGCCCGCGGCCAGCCGGAGGACATCCTGCTGCAGGCGCTGCAGGAGAGGGAACCTGGCGGTGCACGAGAGACAGCGGCCGCAAGCGGATTGGGGGGGGCGGCCATTAGCGCGCTGGACAAATTGCTGTCCACAGGGCAAGTGTCGTTCCTCGGCGGCAGCGAGGAAGCGGTACCCGCAGCACAGGCGGTGGCGAGCAACCGCTACCTGGTGTCGTCTGCAGGGTGGCAGCATCTGAAGCAGAGGCTACAGTCCGTGTTGGTTGACCACCATGACCAGCATCCACTGCGATTGGGCATGCCCCGCGAAGAGCTGAAGAGCCGGCTGCAACCGCGCCGTGCGTGGCCGGGCCGGCTGTTCAACGAGCTGGTCGGCCGGGCTGTGGCTGAAGGGGTTGTGGTCGAGGCGGAGGAGTTCATCCGCACGGCCGATCACGTGGTGCGTTTCTCTCCGCAGCAGCAGAAGCAGGTGGATGCCCTCCTCGGCCGTTTCCGCGCCCATCCCTACACGCCTCCTTCGGTCGCAGAGGCCACGGCCAGCACCAGCCCCGACGTGCTGCATGCCCTGATCGAGGCCAAGACGCTTACGCGGGTCAATGAGGGTGTTCTCTTCTTGGCTGAGACCTACCATGAGATGGCGGAGCGGATAGTGGCGCATCTGCGGTCCAAGGGGAGCATCACGGTGGCTCAGGTGCGGGACATGTTCGGAACCAGCCGCAAGTACGCTCTGCCGCTCATGGAGCACCTGGACGAGCGGAGGGTGACCCGCCGGGTGGGCGACAAGCGAGTGTTGCGTTGAGCGAGCTGTCGGTGGCGATGATTCAGACGGCCCTGACCACTGCCTGGCTGGGGCGGCCAGCGCACTACTTCGCCCGTGTTGGCTCGACCAACGACGTAGGCCGCGAACTGGGCCGCGGCGGCGCGGCAGAGGGAACCCTGATCATCGCCGAGGAGCAGACCCTTGGCAAGGGGCGTCTGGGGCGGCGCTGGTGGGCGCCGGCTGGCTCCTGCCTGTTGCTCTCGTTGATCTTCCGCCCGCACCTGGCTCCAGCACAAGCACAGGGACTGACCATGATCGCCGGGCTGGCCTGTGCCGAGGCAGTGGAAGCGCAGACCGGTCTCCGCCCGGGGCTGAAGTGGCCCAACGATCTGGTGCTGGAAGACAAGAAGCTGGCGGGAATCCTCACCGAGTTGGAGACGGAAGGGGAACAGCTCGCTTCTGCCGTGGTGGGCGTCGGCCTCAACGTCAACGTGGACTTCCGGCTGCAGGCCGATGCCGAATTGCAGCGTACTGCTATCGGGCTTTCGCAGGTGTTGGGAGCGCCGGTGGATCGCCTGTCGCTGCTCAATGAACTGCTGGTGCGGTTGGAGCAACGCTACGAACGGCTGCGGGTGGGGAAGTCGCCTCATGCGGAGTGGGCTGCGCGCCTGGTGACATTGGGGCGCACTGTGCGGGTCACGACCCTCTCTCCCTCCTTCCCCTTGCCAGGGAGAGGGAGTGTGCTGGAGGGTGAGGCCGTGGGAGTGGACGCCGACGGCGCGCTGCTGCTGCGACTGCCTGACGGCCACCAGGAGCGAGTGCTGGCCGGGGATGTGACGTTGCGCGAGGGATGATGTCAGCGGAGAAGCGGAAAGGGCGGAAAGGGCGGAAAGGTAGGGGGTCATTCTGCTTGTTCCGCTGTTCGGCTGACTATTCAGGCCTGGACATGAAGTCAGCGGAGAAGCGGAAAGGGCGGAAAGGTAGGGGGTCATTCCGCCTATTCCGTTGTTCCGCTGACCATTCAGGCCCGGACATGATGTCGGACTGGATAGGTCTATAGCTCCCAATCGAGGTGTATACACATGGTCACGCGAGAAAACGCCTGGCAACTTCTGAACGACTACACGCTCAACCAGAATCTCGTCCGCCACATGCTGGCTGTCGAGGCCGCGATGCGCACCTATGCTCGTCACTTCGGCGAGGACGAGGAGTTGTGGGGCATCGTCGGTTTGCTCCATGACTTCGACTACGAACAGCACCCTACGGCTGACGAGCACCCCTACGCCGGCGCCACCATTCTGCGGGAGCGGGGCTGGCCGGAGGAGATCGTGGATGCTGTGCTGTCCCATGCTGACTACACTGGTGTCCCCCGCGATAGCCTGCTCAAGAAGGCGCTGTTCGCCGTGGATGAACTCACGGGCTTGATCGTGGCCGTTGCCCTGGTGCGGCCCAGCAAAGCCATCCGCGATGTCAGGGTCAAATCGGTACGCAAGAAATGGAGGGACAAGGCCTTTGCCGCCGGGGTCAACCGACGGGACATCGAAGAGGGCGCGACAGACCTGGGCATTGAGCTGTCGGAACACATCAGCATCGTCCTGGAGGCAATGAAGGGGATCGCAGAGGAGTTGGGCCTGACTGGTGTGAGCTGAGCGAGCGTGCCCCGCTTGGAGCGGGGCGTGCGCCCAGCGTCAGCCTGTCGTCGGGCGGTGGTCATGCAAGTCCAGCAGCCGCATGGTACAATCGGGTGGAAGTCTCTTGGGCGGAAGTCTCCTGAGACTTCTACACCATTATCCACGGGGAGGAAACAGTGAATCGGCGTCAAGGTTGCCTGCAGGGGTTGCTGGAGATGTTCCTGTTGACCGCGGCTTTCGACTGGCTGGAAGAGCGTTTCGGCTTCGGGAGGGGCTGCTCGTGCAGCGGCTGCGGCTGTGGGATCATCATCCTGATCGTGTTCCTGATGCTGGCTTGTGGCATCATCACCGGCACAGACTGGCTTCGGTTTGGCTTCTAACTGCGGGGGATGAAGTCGGCGGAGAAGCGGAAAGAGCGGAAAGGTAGGGGGGGCATTCCGCTTGTTCCGCTGTTCCGCTGGCCATTCAGGCCCGGAAGTGTTCTAGCAGCTTCGTGTGGTGGGCGTGTTATTAGATGCAACTTGACCAACTCATTGCCGCTCTGCCGGAAGTGCAGCACTGCACCGTCTCTGACGATGCTCTCCAGGCGGTGAAGGTCACTGTCGTCACCGCCGACTCGCGCCAGGTACAGCCTGGCGCGTTGTTCGTCGCCTACGAGGGGATTAGTGTTGACGGGCACGACTTCATCGGCCAGGCGCTGGCGGGGGGAGCGGTAGCTGTTGTAGGAGAAAAGGGATGGAGGGCCATAGGGACCAGAGGGGAAGGGGGGGAAACGAGGGAATCCTCGTCCCTTCCTCTCTCTTCTGCTTCGTTTCCTGCCTCCTTTCCCTACCTTCGCGTCCGCAACGGCCGCGAAGCGCTGGCGCACTTGTCTGCCGCCTGGCATGGCTACCCTTCCCGTCGTCTGAAGATGATCGGCGTCACCGGCACTGACGGCAAGACGACGGTGGTCAATCTCATCCACGCCGTGCTCACTGCCGCCGGGCACAGGACGGGCATGATCAGTACCGTCAGTGCGCTTTTTGGCGAGGAGAGCTGCGGCACGGGCCTGCACACGACCACCCCTGATGCTCCCGACGTGCAGGCCTATCTGGCGCGGATGGTCGCTGCTGGCAGCGAATACGGTGTGCTGGAAGCCACGTCGCACGGGTTGGCGCAGCACCGCGTGGTCGCTTGCGACTTCGACCTTGCTGTGGTCACCAACATCACCCACGAGCATCTGGACTTCCACGGATCGCACGACGCGTACGTGGCGGCCAAAGCGCTGCTCTTCGAGAGCCTGGGCCACGGCCACCGTAAGCCGGGCGTGCCCAAGATCGCCATCCTCAACGCTGATGACAGCTCCTTCGAGCGGTTGCAGAGCATCCCTGCCGACGTCCAGCTCACCTACGGCCTCAGCGAGAGCGCTGACGTCCGCGCCGTGAACATTCGCTACGCTCCGTCCGCGACCCGCTTCACCGTTGAGGTGCACCGGACGGCAGCGCATCGCTGTCAGCGGAAAAGCGGAAAGACCGGAACGTCCATTCTCCGATCGTTCCGCTCTTCCGCTGACGACGGCGGGGAGGCAGCCCATTCTTTGAGTTCGAGCTTTGAACTTGAGACTTCCCTCATCGGTGAGTATAATGTCTACAACTGCCTGGCTGCGGTGGCCGTGGGGTTCTCGCACTCCATCGAGGTGGAGGCCATCCAGCGTGGCATAGCGGGCATGAAAGGCGTGATCGGGCGCATGGAGCGCATTGACGAGGGTCAGAGTTTCCGAGCCTTCGTGGATTTCGCCCACACTCCGCGGGCGCTGGAAGTTGCTCTGGAGACAGCGCGCCGTCTCACCGCTGGTCAGGTGATCGTCGTCTTCGGCTGCGCGGGGCTGCGTGATGTGCAGAAACGGGCGTGGATGGGGCGCATCGCCGGGCGGTTGGCGGATCGGGTGGTCATCACCGCCGAGGACCCGCGCACCGAACCATTGGACGAGATCATGGCTCAGATCGCCCATGGCTGCCAGGAGGCGGGGCGGCAGGAGGGTGAAGACTACTGGCGCATCGGCGACCGGGCGGAAGCCATTGCCTTTGCTGTCCGCATGGCAGAGGAGGGAGACGTGGTCATCGTCACTGGCAAAGGGCACGAACGCTCGATGTGCTTTGGCAGTGACGATGAGCCTTGGAGCGACCACGCCGCCTTGCGCGCCGCGCTGCGGGAGGGAGGCAGCACATCGCTGTCAGCGGAAGAGCGGAAAGACCGGAACGTCAATTTCCCGATCGTTCCGCTCTTCCGCTGACGACGTCGGCGCACCACCTGCCGAGGCATTGGGGATGATCGGAGACAAGAACTCGCGGGAGGAACTGCAATGCAAGTGAAACGAGAGACAATCCGGCGTTGCTGGGCTATGCTGACTGCTGCGATTCTGCTTCTGTTGCTTGTGGGCTGCAGCACGCGGCCAGAGCGCACGGTCAAGACAAGCGAAGATTGGAGTCGAGGCCAGCGAGTGGGCCACGCTTCCTTGTTGCAGTTCAGTGCCTTGGCCGTGGAACCGGATGGACAGCGGGTGCACGTGGCTTGGAGCGGCCGAGAAGTTCAGGGCCAAGACACGGAGTTGTACTACGCGCAACTGGATGGTGAGGGCAAGACACTGGCTGAGCAGGTGCTGCCTTTTCTCTTCCTTCCGCGCCGGCCGCGACTAAAGATTGCCTCGCGGGGAAGCGTGCACTTCTTCGCCCTGGCGCGGAGGGATGCCAAGTCCCAGGATGGCCTGTTCTACATGTTGCTGGACGCCTCTGGGACGCCTGAGGGCGAAGGGTTGCAGTTGTCATCGGCTGAGCAGGCAACACTGAGCTACGAAGTCGCGACCAGTGGCGATGGCAGCGTCGAGGTTTTCTGGGCGATGGAAGAGGGAGATACTGCGTCGCTCTACCACCAGCGACTGGGACCAGACGGCTCGCCGCAGACGAATGCTATGCGCATAGCTGAAGGGGAGGAGCCCACAGCGCAAGTGGATCGGGAGGGCACGATCCACTTGGCGTGGATGGGTCCCAGCACTGGCAGGGACAGGCGACTGCGCTACGCGGGCTTCCCGCAAGGCCAGGTGGCTTTCACTGCTGGTACAGAGATAGGAAGTATACCGGCAGAGGGCATAGGGATTCGGAAACCCATTGTCATAGGCCTGGATGAGCGCCAGGTGTACGTCTTCTGGTCGGTCGAGTGGCGCAGTGGGCTCTCGGCGGGCTCGGCCGAAGCACCATATGTGCACTTCCCGCTCGGCCGACCCCAGGATGCGCGGCGAGAGAACGTTTGGGTGCCGGAGGTTGCCGAGGCATATGACGCGCTGACCGGACCCGTTCGGGAGGCAGAAGCCTACAGTCTGGAGCATCTGCTGCTGGCGCTGCCGGGGAGTATGGGCCGCCCGAGTGGTTTCTTGGAGGCGCCATGGCCTGTTCCAGGCCAGCGTGAGGAACTGGCAGTGGTGGTGAGCTCGCGGGTGGCGTATCGCCACAGCAACGACAACCAGGTGGTGCTGGCGCTCTACCAGGACGGGCAACTGGTAGCATATCAGATGGCTGGCCGCACGACGAGCCTTTCTCAGTGGCCAGTGGCTGCAGCCGATGACCATGGTCACCTGCATCTGGTATGGGTGGACTATGACACGCCGACGGAGCGCAGCGTGTATTACGCCAGCACAGCACCGGCTGCGCGTGCGCACCTCAATACCCTGACGACGCAGGATCTCCTGCTGGGAGCAGCAGACACGGCGTGGGGTCTGGTCTCCGGTCTTTCCTTGTTGCCGCTGGTGATCATGCTGATGGTGCCCGTGATCATCTGGTGCGGACTCTTCTACATCTTCGGTGCAGACGATAGTCTCACTGACCGCGGCCCACTCATTGGCTTTCTCATCGCTCTTGTGATCTATTTCCTGGCTAAGTTGATGGTGCTGTCTCCGGTGCTGATGTTGCCTCCTGGCCTCAGCCTGATTCCCGCCTGGCTGCGGGGCGCCTGGTCGGTGATAGTGCTGATCATCGTCGCCGCAGTGGCCGGGTCAATCTTCTGGCGTGTTTATTGGCGCCGTGCGGAGCGCCCTGCGCTGTTCCCAGCCGTGATGTGGTTCACACTGGCGGATGCGCTGCTGACGGTGTTGATCTACGGCATCACCTTCTTCGGCGACTGAGGGAGCTTCGTCGATTTGTGAACTCAGAATGAACCAAGAGATACTGCCGATCACCGATCAGTTGGCTGTTCCACTGTCGGAACTGCGTTTTCGCTTCTCCCGCAGCGGCGGCCCTGGCGGTCAGCACGTGAACCGTACAGCCACTCGCGTGGAGCTGCTGTTCGATGTTGCCCATTCGCCGAGTCTCACCGAAGAACAGCGGCAACGGCTGCTGAAGCGACTGGCAGGGCGGATTGACAGCGAGGGGATTCTGCGTGTGGCGGCCCAGTCGGAGCGCAGTCAGCTACGCAACCGCCAAGAGGCGATTGAGCGTCTTCAGACGCTGCTACGGCAGGCGCTGTACATCCCCAAGCGGCGTCGCCGCAGCAGGGTGCCGAGGTGGGCCAGGGAACGCCGCCTGGCAGAGAAGCGGCGACGCAGCGAGACCAAGCGCTACCGGTACAAGGTAAGGGGGGATGACGGGTAGCTGTTCTCCCATCCGGCTCGCGCCGGTCTCCTGGCCGGCGCAACCGAAGCGGAGGCTCACGCTTCGCCCCGCACCTCAGCGTCCAGTCGCTGGAAGAAAGCGACCGTGAATTCGTGCCGCCCGCGAGCGATCTCGCGGGCGGTTTTGGTGTACAGCAGGTCTCGCAGTCGTGACAGCTTGAAGACGAATTCGTGAACGGCCGTGTGGCCGCGGCCTGAGGCCGGTGACTGAGGATCAACGTCGTCCAGAGGCGCCAATAGCCGGTTCCCCATATGGGCAGTGTGGGCGAAGGCACGGGCCACGCCCACCGCGCCGATGGCATCCAGCTTGTCGGCGTCGTAGACCACTTGCGCTTCTAGCGTGTGCGGCCGCGGCTCAGCGCGGAAGCGGTGCGCTTCGATAGCGTGGGCCACGGCCTCAACGAAGGCGGGTGGCTGGTCCGCCAACACTCCTCGCGCCCGCTCTGCGCCGCGCAGATGGTGCTCTGACTCGTCGTGGGCGATGTCGTGCAGCAGCGCGGCGGTGCGCACGATATCCATATCTGCGCCTTCGACCTCTCCAATGCGCTCGGCCAGCGCCAGCACCCGCAGCACGTGATCGAAGTCGTGCGC
>Ga0075120_10002859_pt1 | contig 12153 bp, 8 predicted proteins | sample AntAceMetag02UKL_FD_69792 | JGI IMG/M metagenome (GOLD analysis project Ga0075120, IMG submission 69792) | Saline lake microbial communities from Ace Lake, Antarctica - Antarctic Ace Lake Metagenome 02UKL | ecosystem: Environmental > Aquatic > Non-marine Saline and Alkaline > Saline | place... | reverse complement strand
AATTGACCATTCCCAGAAGATGTATGCACTGTGAAAACCCTCCCTGTGTCAAGCTTTGCCCCTGGGGCTCGGCAAAACAGGAAGAAAACGGACTTTCAAGAATTGATCCAGACCTTTGTCTTGGCGGTTCAAAATGTAAAAAAGCCTGTCCCTGGGATATTCCTGAAAGACAGACCGGTGTTGGACTTTATCTTGATCTGTTGCCTGGTTTAGCGGGAAATGGCGTCATGTATAAATGTGACCGGTGTTACAACCGGCTTGAAAAAGGTGAAGTGCCGGCCTGTATAGAAGCCTGTCCTGAAGATGTTCAAACCATAGGCCCGAGAAGTGAAATCCTGAAAAAGGCCCATGCCCTTGCCAGGGAGATGAACGGATATATATATGGAGAACACGAAAATGGCGGAACCAATACCATTTATGTCTCTCCTGTCCCCTTTGAAGAACTGAACAAGTCCATTGAAAAAGGAAAAGGAAAGCCCCATTTAAATAAAGTGAAAAACATGATGGCCGATGGGACCAACCTTGCTAAAGCAATGATAGTAGCTCCTATTGCAGGTTTGGCTGCTGCATTTGGCAAGTTTTACCTGAGCTCAAAGGAGGACAAATAATGAAGACCCCAGTAAAAACAAGAAAATATATTTATGGGATTACCCTGTTTTTTATAACATTGTCCGGGTTTGGCCAGATGCCTGTTTTCAAGCGATATTATATTGCTGATATTCCGGGGTTGGGCTGGTTGGCCCAGTTTTATGTGACACATATTATCCACTACATTGCGGCCATTTTGCTGATAGCTTTTGTCATATATATCCTTTTTGATTTTATTTTAAGGGGGGCAAGATTGAATAGTGTGACCAGACCCGGCTATTTTAAAATTGCAATACTTGCAGGATTGATTGTCACTGGTGTCTTAATGGTTGTAAAAAACCTTCCAAATATCTATTTTGACCACACAGCAGTTATTGTTCTGGATATTACCCATTTAGGCTTTTGCATGATATTGTTATTTGTGAGCCTCTACAGCTTGATCCGGAAAAAGAGTTGGGTAATTTAAAATATTTTAATAATAACAGACCTTTATTCCTTTTCAGATGAAATACAGGTTTTAAAGGTCTGTTATTACCAGGTTGAATAGGGTGTTTCAATCAGGTTTGAATTAAAGTATCTGGGGTCATGGGTGACTTCTTTTCCGATCCAGTCGGGTTTTTCAAAGGGCTGATCAATTGAATCCAGTTCTATTTCAGCAACAACAAGTCCTTTGTTACTACCTGAAAACAAATCAACAACCCATTCAAAACCTTTAAATTCAATTTGATATCTTGTTTTTTCAATCAAGGGTTTGTTACAGAAAAGCGAGAGCATTTCCATGGCCATTATTTAATCCCTTATCAAAGATAAGATAATTGGTTTTATATCTTTGGGGTAAAATTAACAAGAGAGATATTTTCGCCATTCTGGAAAACACAAATTTCAAATTTGGCAGGTTTGACCTCGACTACAAGGACTTAATTCTGAAAGTTGTGTGGAAAATATATTTACCCTATTCTTGATAAGTTAATCCAATTATGTTAGGCGTTTTTAAAAGCTAAAAAGGCAAATTTAATAATTGTAAACAAAACTGACAGGAGAAGAAATGTTGAAAATTGGCATTATCGGTGGATCAGGGCTGGATGATCCTGATATTTTAAAAGATCCAAAACAACTTGACGTTACAACGGAATATGGAGACCCTTCTTCCCCTCTTTTGTCCGGGAAAATAAATGATGTAGAGATTCTTATTCTTGCCCGGCATGGCAGAAGACACCAGTTAAGTCCCACCCAGGTGAATAACCGTGCTAATATCAAAGCTTTTCAACAGGCAGGGGTTACCCATATTATTGCCACCACAGCTTGTGGCAGTTTAAAGCATGAAATAGACAGGGGACACCTGGTCATTTTGGATCAATTCATTGATTTTACCCGATTTCGGAAAAATACTTTTGCAGATTCCTTTGAAAATGGCCTGGTTCATCCAGTCATGGCTCATCCATTTGATGAGAATTTAAGAAAAAAACTTTATGAAACAGCAAAAAAACTTGATTTGAACGTCCATGAAAAAGGGTGTGTTGTCACCATTGAAGGGCCAAGGTTTTCAACCATTGCTGAGTCCAAAATGTTCAAAAGCTGGGGGGCTGACGTGATCAATATGTCAACTGCTCCAGAAGCCATGCTGGCAAATGAAGTTGCCATACCTTATGCTGCTGTTGCCATGTCAACGGATTATGACTGCTGGAATGAGGATGAAGCTGTTGTTACCTGGGAAGAGATCATGGCAGTATTTGATCGGAATGCTCATAATGTGATAAAATTGATTTTAAATGTAATAGAAGAATTAAAAGAATAAAAATAGACAAAATAAAATACAAAGGAAAGAGGAATGGATTTAAAAGAGACCATCAGAAGTATTCCAGACTGGCCCATAAAAGGGGTGATATTCAGAGACTTGACCACATTGATGCAAAAGCCCCAGGCGTTTAAAGAATCGTGTGATATTCTGTATGACCGATATAAAGATATGGATATTGACAAGATTGTGGGGATTGATGCCAGAGGTTTTGTTTTTGGCGCAGTCCTGGCCTATAAACTGGGTATCGGGTTTGTTCCTGTCAGAAAAAAGGGAAAGCTGCCCTGGAAAACCAGTCAGGAAACCTATAGCCTGGAATATGGAGAAGATACCCTTGAAATCCATGAAGATGCTATTGAAAAGGGTGAAAAAGTTATCATTGTCGATGATCTGATCGCCACAGGCGGCACGGTTGGTGCCACTGTGAAACTTGTAAAAAAATTGGGAGCTGATATTATTGAGTGCGCTTTTATTGTTGAGCTTCCCGATCTTAAAGGAAGAGATCAGATTCAAGACTGTAAGGTGTTTTCCATCACCCAATTTGAAGGCGAATAGTCATTAAACGCTGGTAAAGATCAATATGGCCATGGTTGAAATTTAAAAACTATTCTTTTTTAAGGTTTGCATGAACATATTTAAAGATAAAATCATGATGACCATTGTCTTTGCAGTCTGCGCAAGCATTATGCCCCAGCTTTTTTTCAAGAATGGGTTTTTACTCTCCTATTTTTTAAAGATGGGATTAAAAAGTTCCGATGTATTAATCCTGCTTTCGCTGCCTTCAGTTATTCTGTTTTTCTTATCAGTTACATTTGCCTATTATGCAGACCGATACGGAAAGAAAAAAATCGGAATATCAGGAATTGTTCTAACGATTGCTGGTTTTTTTTTCATCATATTGGCTGGATTTTTTGATCCACAGACATCAATTAAATTTATTGTCTGTGGAATTATTTTGTTCAGCATTGGATTATCTGCACTCTTGTCAGGTTGGTTTGCCCTTTTAAGCCCCTTGATTCCAGAAGCAATACGAGGATCTTTTTTCGGGACTCTGCGGGTTTCCTGGCAGATCTTTGCCATTGGCTGTTCCTTTATCCTCACATTTATACTGGAAAGGAGTGCATCCCTTGGAACCTATCAGATTATTCTGACTTTTTTCACCTGCCTTCTTTTTATCCAGATATTTCTCTATTTAAAAATTCCAGAAATAGAAAAAAGCATACCCAAAAAAATGTCCATACCAAAAATAATTGCCAGCATCCCGGAAGTGCCAGGATATATGCCATTCTGCGCATATTGTTTTTTATTGATGCTTGCCACAGGTACCTGGCCTGTCACCATGGGATTGCTTGAAAAGAATGTATTGCATTTTTCCGATGACACCATTGTTCATATGGGAACCATGCTTTTTCTGGGATCAATGGTGGGTTTTTATACTGGTGGAAAACTGGTGGATAAATTCGGAACAAAAATGGTCTTCCTTGTGGTTCATTTTTCATACTTTTTGTTTTTATTTCTGGTGATATTAAGGGGTTTGGCTCCTATTCCCCAGATGACCTATTTCAGCTTCCTCACTTTTGGCCTCGGGTTGATTCAGGCATCATCTTCCATTGCCCTTACATCTGAAATGGTGTCGCTTGCACCTGTAAAAAATAAATCTGTTATCATTTCGCTTTGCATGTCCCTGCAATGGGGGGGAGCAGCTATTTCCGGCGTGATCAGCGGCAAGCTCATTGAATATGGCATTTTAAGCGAAACCTGGCTCTTTAGGGGACTGACCTTGAGCAACTACGACACCTTGATCCTGTTCAGCTCTGTCATGGTTTTTGTCTTTATAGTCACCCTGGGGCTTATCCCATCTGTTGTAAAAACAAAAACAGTCCAGTGGGTTCCCCACTCTTCAAAAACATTATAATTTTTCAGAATAATATAAGGTTGTTTTTGTCTCGCTAATTTATTATAAGCTTTTATTCATGGAGCATTTAAAGTTTTTACTATTAATTAATTTTTTTTAAGCACAAGTCCTGATAATTATGAATTTTAGAATTTATTATATCCTGATTGTATTCTTAACAGTTCTAAGCAGCGTATTTTTTGCAGGGATGTTCAATAAAGAATATATACTCAAGAACATTAACGCCAAAACAATTTCATCTTTAACCCAGGAAATTCAAGATTTAAAAAGAAGTGTATCTTTGTATGAAAATAAAGAAATATATTTGAGATCAATTATCAAATCCAAAAAAGAACAACTGGATATAATCGTAAAAGCAAATGTAACACTAACCGCATATCATCCTTGGTCAAAGGGGATCAACTCAGATGGTTATCCTCAAACAACTGCAACCATGACGATGCCCGTTGTTGGCAGAACATGTGCCATCAGTTCTGAACTTGTAAATAGAGGCTGGTTAGGGAAAAAGATATACATTGAGGGTGTCGGGGTATTCAAGGCTGAAGATCGAATGAACATCAATTTAAACGGTTTAAGAATTGATTTGTGTATGGGATCACTGGAAGAGGCTTTGAATTTTGGCAAAAAGAAAAATATTTTAGCCATTAATCTCAACTAAATTTTTTTTGGGAAATTCAAGCAGAAAATAAATGCCTTTGATTGAGGTTTCAGGGTCTGATATGGTGCTTAAAAACCTGTAATCCCGGGGAACAAAATTTTTGTTCAATATCTTTAAAAGCAATAGAATGGAAAACCTGATGGACGCGCTGGCATCTGTTCTGGAAGAAGTGCCGGACAATCCAATGATGCCTGAATGGATCAGTATCCAGTCCAGGGGGATGAAGCAGTGGATTTCCATGCAAATGGCGCAAAACCTGGGTGTTTGTGCAAATATGCATTTTTGTTTTCCAAGACAGATGATTGACCAGATTCTCACAAGTTTTATGCCCCCAAAAGATCAGCAAAATCAACAGAATCAGCAAGATTTGCAGGTTCAGTATGAAAGCTTGAATGAAAATCTTCTTTTCTGGTCAATCATGAAATTAATTCATGAGAACAGGTCACAAAAATCTCTGTCAAGTATTGAAAACTATATAAAAGAGGATGAAACAGGAAAAAAATTTTATCAACTTTCCATGAAGATTGCAAAAGTGTTTGACGATTACCAGGTTTACCGGTCCCACATGCTCATTGACTGGCAAAGCCCGCGATCCCATGAAATCTTGAAAGACCCTGTGGCCCAATGGCAGGCAGAACTCTGGGCAAAGATTGTATCAGAAGATCCTCAAAATCATCTGGCATTTAAAGCCCGCACCTTTCTGAAAAAGTTTTCTTTAACAAACATCAACACGGATAATCTTCCGTCAAGGATGTCTCTTTTTGGCATATCAGCTCTTCCTGAACTGTTTTTGCAGGTGTTTGAAAAAATGTCTGAAATAATGGACATCAACCTTTTTCTTTTAACGCCATCCAACCAGTTCTTTTTTGATATCAAGTCAGAACGGCAGATCGGGAGGCTGGCCCTGAAGGAAGAAGCCGGAATAGATCCTGAGCATTTATACTATGAAATGACAAATCCGCTGCTGTCGTCTCTGGGAACAGCGGGAAAAGGGTTTCATTCCTGTCTTGAAGCATTTAATTACCATGAGCCTTTTGATGATTTGTTCCAGGACCCCATAAATGAATCAGGCAAATCCAATACCATGCTTATGCAGCTTCAGTCAGATATATTAAATCTTATCCTGAGAAAACAGGGACATAAGGATGCTCCTGTCACCATTGCTGCACCTGACACCTCTGTTTGTATCCATGCCTGCCATTCTCCCATGAGAGAAGCCCAGGTATTAAAGGATCTTTTGTTAAAGGAGTTTGAAAAAGACCCTGAACTTGCCCCCCATGATATCATTGTGATGATGCCTGATATTGAAGCATATGCCCCATTTATCGAATCTGTCTTTTCCCTTGAAACATTCCTGCCATTTTCCATCAGTGACCGCAGGAAAAGATCTGAATCTGAATCTCTGGATGCTTTTTTAAAGATATTGGCACTCAGGAACGCAAGGCTTGAGCAGAAACAGGTACTTGATCTTTTGCTGTCTGAATCCATTGCCAGAAAATTTAATATCATGGCAGATGAGATCTATTATATCGAAAAAATGGCTGAGGATGCCAGAATTTTATGGGGCAGGGATGGGGATCACAGAGAAACTCTGGGATTGCCGGCCTTTGAAGAAAATACCTGGCAGTTTGGACTGCAGCGGCTTTTTATGGGCATGGTCATGCCTGAAAATCATGGCGCGTTAGTGCAGGATATCCTGCCGTGTCAATCCTTTGAAGGACTTGATCTTGAGGTGCTGGGTAAATTTGCAGCCTTTTGTCACACTTTATTTTTGTGTCTTGAAACCCTGGCCGGTAAAAAAACAATTGAGAAATGGTGCGAGGCCTTGAAAAAAATATCCATTTTATTAATGGATCGGAATTTTAAAAACGGGGAAGACCTGGTTTTTCTGAGTCAAACCATTGATGAACTTAGGGAAAATGCCCAGAAAGCAGGGTTCAGTGACCTTGTCTCATTTGAAGTGATAAATTCCCATATTGAGCACAAGCTTGATCAAAATATTTCCCAGGGGAATTTTTTGGCAGGAAATATCACGTTTTGCAATATCATGCCCATGCGCAGTATCCCTTTCAAGATTGTCGTTTTGATGGGAATGGATGAAAAAGCTTTTCCCAGGCAGGCTTTCAGTCCGGGATTTAACCTGATAAAAAAATATCCAAAGCCTGGTGATAAATCAGAGAGGGATGAAGACAGGTATCTATTCCTTGAAACCCTGCTGTCAGCAAGATTAAAGTTTATTATCACCTATACAGGAATGAGTATACAGGACAACTCAAAGATCCCCTGTGCCGGGGTTGTCAGTGAGCTTGCCGACACCATGGATCAAAGCTTTGTTTTTCCGCAGGGGTATGCCTATCATTTGTTTCATCCACTCCATCCATTTAATGAAGCATATTTTAATAAAACTGATTCTTTTTTTTCTTTTTCAAAGGATAATTGTCATATTGCAAGGGCACTTTCGCTAATTAGATCGGAAGAGGGCAGGACCCAAAAGCGTATATTTGTCCCGAGATCAGCAGAAAAAGGATCGGCAGAAAAAGAATCAAAAGAAAAGCTGCCAGGCATTATGCTTGATGAACTGATTCGTTTTTTCAAAAATCCTGTTCAAGGGTACATGAAAGAAGGATTAAACATAAAAGTGCCGGAGGTGGAAGACCAGACCCATGACAGGGAAATCTTCTCCATATCAGGGCTGGATCAATATACCCTTGGCAGTTTTCTGGTTGAACAAAAAACAAGGCCTTCCAGAGAAACTCAATTTTATCCTATTATCAAGGCCATGGGAAGCCTTCCCTTTGGAGAGAAAGGCAGGTTTGAATATGAAAAAATGGTGAGCATTGCCAGCCCTGTAATTGATGCTGCCAGAGCCATTGCATCTAAAAAACAATTGCCCCCCATTGCCTTGGAAATAAATATAGACGGCTTGATAGTTTCAGCAAATTTTACGGATGTAAGAGAGGATGGAATGTATTTTTTAAGTTTTGGAAAGCTCAATAGTGCAAGATTGCTTTCAGGCTGGATCAGGCATCTGTTTTTAAATATTAGTGTCCCTCATGATCATCCTAAGGAAACCATTCTTATCGGGCGGGACCCAAAAGGGAAAAAGCCCGTTGTAACCTGTTTATTTCCTGCTTTGGAATCGGTTGCTCTTAAATATTTCAAGGAGTTGATTCAAATTTATGATAAAGGGAGGAAGCGCCCTTTTTATTTTTTCTGCGAAACATCCTGGTTATTTGCACAGGCCCTGTTAAAGGAAAAATTTGAGCCGGACCTATCAGAATTGGACCCTTCAGAATGGAATCCATTCGAGCATGAGAGAGATTTGATCTTTAAAGCAATGAATAGAGCAAAGGCCAGCTGGTATGGCGGATATCACCAAACAGGGGAAAAGGAAAACCGATATGTATCTCTTTGTGTTGAGAATAACGACCCTTTTGAAAGTGTTGATGCATTGCTTGCCTCGGGTTTTGTCCAAAATTCCTTAACCGTGTATAAACCCTTGCTGGAAAATCTGAAAATAACATGATGAAGCCTCTGGACCCTTTTATAATAGATCTTGAAAAAACAACTCTGATTGAAGCCAGTGCAGGGACAGGGAAAACATATACCATTACCACTCTTTATTGTCGTCTTGCAGCCATGGGGTATCCTGTGGAATCCATTCTGGTGGTAACGTTTACAGAAGCCGCAGCAGCAGAACTCAAGCTGAGAATACGATCACGACTTTTTAATACGCTTGAAGGCATTGCCGGGGACAGATTTAAAAATCTGTCCCCGCACCTTTATGAAGATGATCTGGTAAGGTTTTTTAAAGGCCATGAGAAATTGTCCCTTGTCTGTCAGAGACTGCAGCACGCATTAAATAGTTTTGACCAGACGTCCATCATGACCATCCACTCTTTTTGTCTCAAGATATTAAAAGAAAATGCATTTGAAAGCCATTCCCTTTTTGATATTGAGCTTATGCCGGACCGATCGCTATTTTTAAGACAGGTCAGCTATGATTTTTTCATGGGTCATGTTAACAATCTGGACACCTTGTTTTTATCATATTTAAACCAGCGGCAGATAACACCGGAAAGCTTTGCTGCATCATTTGGCCCGTATGTTTCAAGGGCAGACCTTGTTTGCAAACCCATATCTGCAAGTTTTGAAAATATCTTTGGCCCATACAGAGAAACCTTAAAGAAAATCCATGATATCCTTTTGACAAGGGACAATGAAATCATCGAGTTAATCCAGAACCACCAAGGAATTGATAAAAGAAGTTATACTAAAAAAAATGTACCTGCCTGGCTTGAAGCCTCTTGTCTGAAAATTGACCAGCAAGGTGTGGATACGTTTTTTAAAATGACAGAAGATGGGGATAGCCTTTATAAATTTACCCTAACAAGGATTGAACTAAAAACAAAACCAGGGCAGACAAGGCCTGAACATGAATTTTTTGATTTATGCGAGCAAATGCTTTGTTTTTATAAAGTGTTTGAAAATAATCTTATCAGTCTGAAAATTGAATTTTTAGCTTTTTTCAATAAAGAGCTGGATAAAATGAAAAAAGCCCTGGGCATATGTTTTTTTGACGATCTTGTTAACGACCTTGCAGCAGCCCTTGAAAAACAAGATGCGCACAATCTTCAAAAGGCTGTCATACAAACCTATAAAGCCTGCCTGATTGATGAGTTCCAGGATACAGATCCACGGCAATATGATATTTTTTCAAAGCTTTTTTCCCTGCAAGGCACCCCGTTTTTTATGATTGGAGATCCCAAACAGGCTATTTATGCTTTCAGGGGTGGAGATATCTTTGCTTATTTAAAAGCCTCTAAAGAAAGTGATCAAAAATTTACCCTTGAAAAAAATTATAGGTCAGCACCTTTGCTTGTTAAGGCAATTAATGAGGTTTTTTCAGGTAGTATTAATCCCTTTCTCTACGAACCCATTGAGTTTTTAAAGGTCAAAACTCCAAAAACAGCAAAAAATTTCTTGAAAGACAATGAAGAGTTTGTCCCGCCATTGCAGTTTTGTTTTATAAAAAGAGCAGGCCAGGATCTTGACAGACAGGGTTTTATCAGCAAAGACACTACAGCCGGGATTATTCCAAAAATTGTGGCAACAGATATTATGGCTTTATTGCAATCAGATAAATCATTGATAGACAAGGGCAAAAATGGCACGAATCCTCAAAAGATCAGTCCTGAAGATATTGCCGTGCTTGTCCGGACAAACAAGCAGGCAGAACAGATACAAAAGGCCTTGTCTGATCTTAATATTCCTTCATATCTTTCAAAAACAGGATCTGTTTTTGATGCAAGCCAGGCCATTGATCTGCATGATATATTATGGGCTGTAAATAACCCTGATAATAAAGGCTATATCAATGCAGCCCTGTGTACATCCGTGTTTGGTTTTTCATCGGATAAGATTGTCAGCCTTGATAAAAAAGAAGATCTGTTTTTCAAGTGGCAGGATCAATTCAGAGAGTATAAAAAAATCTGGGAAACCAAAGGGTTTGTCTCCATGGCCATGGCCCTTTTTCATTCTGATGAAGCGTTCTTAAAGGGAAACTTGAGCCTTGACGAAAGGGGGATGACCAATTTTTATCATTTGATTGAATTGATTTCGCAAGCCTGTCTAAAGCAGCAGTTATCGCCATATTATTTATTGAAATGGTATGCCCGGCAATTGTTTAAAGACCTTCGAGATGAATTTGCAGATGAACTCAGGCTGGAAAGCGATAAAAAGGCTGTGGCCATTGTCACCATTCATAAAAGCAAAGGGCTTGAGTATCCAGTTGTTTATCTTCCATATCTCTGGGAAGGGCCACGAAAGCCCTCAAAAGAAAATATTCTTTTCCATGATCCTGAAAAAGATTACCAGTTGACTCTTGATCTGGGGTCAAAGGATCTTGAAAATTCTCAAACCCATTTTGAAAAAGAAGACAGGGCAGAACAAAGAAGGTTGTTATATGTGGCTCTAACAAGGGCATCTGCCATGTGCAGGATCATCTGGGGCGGGTTTAAATCAGTTGAGACCTCGCCCCTTGGCACCCTGCTGCATTCCTGCGACTGCAAAGAGGATCAATTAATGATAAAGGATCTGGAACAGCTTGGAACCAGTGCAGATCAAAGCATTCTTTTGCAGCACTATTTTGATGAATTATCCAATGGGTTTATAGACAGATCAGATTCATTAAATCCTGTTTTATCAGCCGAAAAAATTACCCGTGACATCAAGGCTTCCTGGAAAATGTCAAGTTTTTCAGCTATTGCCCTTTCCCAGAACCAGGAAGCCTTGCCGGAAAAGGAGAAGTCAGATGGTGATAGAGCCAGACCCATTATAACCCTTGCTCAATTCCCCAAAGGTGCAGGATCAGGTGATTTGTTTCATTCTATTTTTGAAACACTTGATTTTACCAAAGGATCTGAGGAAATCTTTAAACTGATTCAATCAAAATTTGACATGTTTGGCTTTCTGGGCACAGAAATGATTCAAATGGCTGATAAATCTGTGAAAGAGGTGCTTGAAACAAAGCTTGTAGACGGAACATCAGGGTTTTGCCTGAAAGATATCCTTTTGGATCAAAGGTTTAACGAGCTTGAGTTTGCTTTTTCCGTCCCGTCTTTTCAGATGTCATCTGTACAAAAAGCCTTTGAACAATCAGATGTGAAATTTAAAACATCAGGGTATATAAAAAAGCTTTCCCAATTGACTGCTCAATCCTTTAAAGGGTTTATAAAGGGGTTTATTGATCTTGTGATACATCATAAAGACAAATGGTATATTGTTGATTATAAATCCAATTATCTGGGTGATACCTATGACCAATATTCACAGACTGCCATGTTTGATGCCATGTCAGACCACCACTATTTTCTGCAATACCATATCTATCTTGTGGCCCTGCACAGGTATCTTGGCCTGCGATTAAAAGATTATGATTACGACACCCATATTGGTGGCATTTTCTATCTGTTTATCCGGGGCATGCATCCGGATTTTGCCTCACAATATGGTGTGTTTTATGATCGCCCGGCAAAAGCTGTAATCAATTATCTGTCAGATAATTTATAGGATAAGTTTATACTCGATGACGGTGTTTGTCAAGCAAGTTGTCGCCTAAACTTAAATTATCTTTTTGTAATAATATTTTTTAAAATACTCATTTAATTCGCTTCGCTCATTCTTTTTAGGTTTTTT
>Ga0075120_10002858_pt1 | contig 12155 bp, 6 predicted proteins | sample AntAceMetag02UKL_FD_69792 | JGI IMG/M metagenome (GOLD analysis project Ga0075120, IMG submission 69792) | Saline lake microbial communities from Ace Lake, Antarctica - Antarctic Ace Lake Metagenome 02UKL | ecosystem: Environmental > Aquatic > Non-marine Saline and Alkaline > Saline | place... | reverse complement strand
CCGAAGCCGAGCCAGCCATTATAACCCGCGGCACACTTCTGAGCCCGCACGGCAAGGGCCCGTTACCTTCGACCGGCGTAAACGTTATCGGCTGTGACGAGCGGTTTTGGAGCATGTGCGACGGGGCCAAAGCCGACTTGCCAGTTGGGCGGAAGGTGGCCCTCAGCCGCGCGCTGGCCGACGATCTGGGGGTGGCTGCAGGCGACGCGGTTATATTACGAGTGCGCCCGCCCGGCGCGATTCCGGCCGACACCACGCTCGGTAAAAAGAACGACACCATCCAAAGCCACCGCATGATAGTCGCTAGCGTGCTGGCCGACGAAGGCCCACACAAAGGCCCGGCCCGCTTCGCTCTGCGCCCGTCGCAGATTTACCCGCGAAATGCGTTCGTGTCGCTTGCATGGCTGCAAGGCAAACTCGATCGCCCGGGCATGGTCAACGCCATGCTGGTTGCGGCCGACGGGGTGGGAAGTGATAAGTCGCGAGCCACGGCCGGCAGCCGGGCCATTCTTCAGCGGATTTTGCGGCCCAATACGGTCGACTACGGCATCCGCGTCGAGCGTTCGCCGCAAGGCTACGTCAATATCACTTCAGATCGCATGTTGATCTCGCCTGTGGCTGAGCAAGAGATCGTCGATTCGCTTGCCGGTTTCGATATTCGACCGGTGTTGGCATATTTGGCTAACACAATTTCCTGCAAAGGAAAAACGGTGCCCTATAGCACGATTGCGGCCATCGATTTCGTACCCGATACAGGCGGCAAAGATCCCGACAGTAGAATCTTCCGGGACGTCGACGGCAATCCCATCGCAACCCTGGCAGCGGACGAGATTGTCTTAAACCAATGGACGGCCGACCGCTTGGGTGCAAAGCCCGGCGACACGGTCGAACTGACGTATTTCCGCCCGCATTCCAACTCTGTTGACTACCAAGAAGAAACAAAGAAATTTCGACTGGCGGCCGTTGCGGCCATGAGCGGCGCGGCGGTCGCTCGCGATTTGGTCCCCCGAGTTGAGGGCATTACCGACGAGGCCACAATGGCCGGCTGGAACCCGCCCTTCCCCTTCGATGCCAGTCGTATCGGTGACGCTGACGAGCACTACTGGGACAAGTACGGCCCCACGCCCAAGGCGTTTGTCTCGCTAGCCCAAGGGCGACGCTTGTGGGGCAACCGCTTTGGCGAAACGACCTCGTTGCGTGTTACGGAAAAACATAATGCAAACTCCAAACCGAACTTTGCGGCCAAAAAGATACAAGAAAGCCTGAATTTCGATGCGGCGGCAATGGGCTTCGTTTTTCAGCCCGTCAAACAGCAAGGCCTGGCTGCATCCCGCGGCGCCACGTCGTTCGAGGCTCTGTTTATCGGCTTCAGCTTCTTCATCGTGGCCGCGGCCGTTTTGCTGGTAGGACTTTTGTTCCGCCTGGGCATCGACAATCGGGCCGAGGAACTTGGCATCCTCGCGGCCCTGGGACTACGCCGCCGACGCATCGTGCGACTCTTCCTTGCCGAGGGTCTGGTCGTGGCGGCCTTGGGCGGAGTTCTGGGCGCGGCGGCCGGGGCCCTTTACGCCAAGCTGATGATCGATAGCATGAACACGCTATGGGTGGCGGCCATTGTGGTCCCGTTCATGCGGCTGCACGTCACCTTTGCCAGCCTGGCAATCGGAGCCGTGGGCGGGACCGTGGTGGCAGCGATTGCCGTGCTGCTTTCGGTTTGGCGAATAGGCTTGCACTCGCCACGCCGACTCATGGCCGGACAGATTGAGAACACAACGCCCCGCATTCACCGCCCACAAGCCGCGCGCGGCTTCAAGGCAAAAACCCTGGCAGCAATTCTGATACTCGCCGCTCCAGCAGCGTTAATTCTCGGCAGCGTCGGGCAAGAGTTCCAGGCCGGAGCATTTTTCGCCGCCGGGGCTATCCTGCTAATAGTCCTGCTCTTGGCCGTTTGGAAACTGCTGCGACGTTGGGCCGCCGGCCGTTTGATCGTGCCGCGACGAGGCAATGTCTTGCGACTTGCAGCGGCGGGCGTAGCGCGTCGACCCGGCAGAAGCACGTTGGCCATCGGCCTGATCGCCTCGGCCTTTTTCTTGATCGTAGCCGTAGGCGCTTTTCGACAAGACCCCAGCGGCGAAAAACCGAACCTAAACAGTTCCAACGGTGGCTTCTCGCTGTTCGTGCAAACCGAACTCCCACTCTACCACGATCTCGGCAACCCGTCCGCTCGTAAAAATCTGGGTTTTACCGCAGCAGAACTGCAACTGCTCGACCGCTGCAAGATATTCTCGCTCCGCGTTCACGGCGGCGACGACGCCAGTTGCCTCAACGTCTATCGACCGGGCCAGCCGCGACTGTTGGGCTTGCCTGATGCGTTGATCCGGCGTGGCGGTTTTGTATGGGCCGATCTGCCAGAAACCGATAGTAAATCCTACCGCTATAAAAAAAACCCATGGCGAGCGATAGAAGGCAAAAGACGTCTTGGTATTCCCGTAGTGCTCGAACGCAACACGGCCAAATACTCATTGCACGTCGGAGGTCTGCGCTCGACCTTTAAAATCGAAAACGAACAAGGCCGCCCGCTCGACGTGCAAATCGCCGGCCTGTTGGCCGCCAGTCTGTTTCAGGGTGATCTGCTGATGCAAGAAAACGACTTGCTGTGGCAATATCCAAATACGACCGGCTACGGCGTTTTCCTGGTTGATATTCCGCAAGATTCTGAATACGAAAAGAACGTTGTAATTGTCCAGACAGCCCTGCGTCGTGTTTTAGAAGACTACGGTGCAACGGTCGAAACAACCGGCCAGCGGCTGGCCACATTGGCGGTTGTGCAGAACACGTATCTCTCCACGTTCCAAAGCCTGGGTGGGCTGGGGCTATTGTTGGGCACTTTCGGTCTGGCGGCCGTGTTGATGCGTAACATGGTCGAGCGGCGCGGCGAATTGGCACTGCTGCGCGCGGTCGGCTTGCGACGCAGTCTGCTAGCACGCATGGTTGCCTACGAAAACTGCATGTTGCTGCTAGGCGGTCTGGGATGCGGAATCACGGCCGCGATGCTGGCCGTCCTGCCACATCTAATATCCGGCGAAGCGGTCGTTCCCTGGGGCTGGCTGCTGCTGACCACAATCAGGGTCGCGATCTTCGGCATCCTGGCCGGCATGGTCGCGTTTTGGATAGTGATATCCTCGCCGCTGATGAAGGCCCTGCGGCAGGAATAAATTGAATGTAACACGTCACCGAGTGACGCTCTCTCGCTCATTTATCAGATGAGCCGAAAATATGTTCGATTTGCGCCCGGCCTTCGAACTTTTCCACCGACAAACGATAGTCCTGTTCGCCAAGCAGATAGCTCGCTCGGCGAAAGTGGCTTGTGAGAAATTCCAGATCCTCCGCATCAACCGCTAAACCATCGGGACAACTTGCGCCGCGGGAGATTAGCAGCAAGTGGTAGCGGCCACAGTCGGGCAACACCAGTGAGAAACCGCCATCCTCGTCCGTTCGAGCATAACCTCCGCCCAGTTCGACAATTTGGCTGAGGCTGCCATAGTCTTCCGGCGGCGGCGGGTCCAAAGCTCTAATGCCCGGGCTGGGGATGCGCAGGTCGGGTTGATTGTTTTCGACAGCAAGGCCTTCGGGCAAAACAATGATGACGGCATTGTGATCGGGTCGAGTTTCGCCGTTTTCAGTTTCGAAAGTCAGGCGGCCCTCGATCAAAACCGGGTCGGCTTCGGCAGCGTCTGATGAACCCTCGGCGTTAGAAGCATTTCCCATAACTCCGCCGCGACCGATCAGAAAGCCCATGCCCAGAGCAAGCAACCCGACGACTACAAACAAAGCGCCCTGCAGGTAAATCGTCCGCCGCGGCAGAAGAATGAAATCGTCGCGTGGCGAACCGCCGGCCATAGAGTCGACGGGCACGGGAATGTCCAACGACGGGGTCGGGAGTATATCGGCGGATTGAGCAGATTCTTTCGCCGTGGACGGTGAATTCTCAGGCGGTTTCTCTTCTTCTGAAGCAGCCGCCAGACTCATCGCAGCGTCGGCCGCCTCTTGCGAGGGCACCTCTTGGCCGGTGCCACACTTGGGGCAATCGATAATCGTTCCGGCCTTGCGGCTGGCGATAGACAAGAGTTGTCCACATCGTTGGCAATAGAAGCGAATGGCCATGCGGCGGCACACGTCGGCTGGTTAATTGGAATCGCCTTACTTGGAATCGTCCAGCGGCGGTCCCGATTTGGAATCGGAGTCGTAAAGTGAGTTAACACCTAGGGCCAAAACCAGGCAAATCAGGTCGATTACCCAAGCCAGGCCGACCGCCAGGCCAACGGCCTGCAAAACCGTTTGCCCTTGGATGTCGCCCATCTTTCCAATTATACACGCAACCGCCATTATTACGACAAGCGATATAGTGAATACCAAGGCGATAGCAAGCAGAATAGCTACCGCACGGCTCGATACAGGTTTTCTAATCATAGCAGGTTTCCTAACCGTGCTAATTTTGCCGAAAGTCAGGGTTGTTGTCAACCGCCCAGTTGGAGGTAGGGCGAAACGTCTTGATTCAGGCCTGCTGATTTATTGTGATGTATTGTAGAATATTAAATTGACATTAACATCAAGCGTTGATACAAATAGACTTATGAGCAGTTCAATGATCGAAACATCGAAAATCAGCACGCTGGCCGCAAAGATCGAGCGAGATATTCGCAAACGGGGTCTTTCCAGCGGAGATCGATACTTGACCGGTGCCGAGGCCGGCGTGCTTTTGGGTGTCAGCACGGCCAGCGCCAACCGGGCCATGTCGCTTTTGGTCGATCAGAAATTACTTATTCGGCGCCGTCGGAGCGGTACTTTCGTGGGCTCGCAAATCGGTAGCAGCGACCAATCGCAGGTTCGCTCGGTGTTTGTGTTGGCCCTGGAACACCAGTCGCAGGACATTCCTCCGACCGATCTTCTTCTACAAGGCATCCGTGCGGGGATAGCCCGAGCGAATGTGCATTTTGGTTTTCTGCCCGATGTCAATCGGCTGTCTTGCGTCAAGGAGCTCTTGCGAGATTCGATTCGTAGCGGCCAACTGGCGGGCGTTGTGCCAATCAGTGGTGGACGCGAGGTGTATCAGTACCTAATGGACACTGGAATACCCACGGTGGTTCTGGGTTCAGTTTACGCATCGATGGACCGTTTGGCGTCCATAGACGTGGACAATTACCAGATGGCGCGGCTTTTGACCGGACATCTTTTCAAGCAAGGGCATCGCCGTGTAGCAGTCATTGACAACAGCCGCGGTTGCCCGGGCGATAACTATTTTTCGGATGGCGTGTCGGAAGCAACGGCTGACGCTTGTCTACCGGCCAATTCTGTGATAATGCGTTTCCTTCCGGATATAGAGAGTGTTTTCTCACAGGTTCGCGAAATGCTGGCCTCAGACCGACCGCCCACTGGTTTTGTGGCCCGCAGTCTGCGGCAGGCAAATACCGTTGAGCAGGCCTTGAAGCATTGCGGCGTTCCCCTGGATCGATTCGAAATTGTATTTCAGGACCATCACACATCGACGGTCGAGCAGTCGCGGTTCACACACGCACAACCAAAGCACGATTTTGCGTCCGTGGCCACACAAATCGGGAAAACCCTTCACCGTCTTGGCGAAGACCGGAATTGGGAGCCTGAGCATATTGTCGTTCCGGTCGAGTTGCGACATCCGCATTTGGAATGAGCTTTTTCTAATCAACGTTAATCCTCTTTAAAACAACTGACAACCGGAGCAGAGAGGCATGAGTTCGGTAGTCTTGATGTTCGAATCTGCGCGCACATCATCTAACTTTTCTTCCATTATATCTAGGAGAGCAAAATGACAAAGTCAACGAGTAGAACGCATTTTTGTGGAGCACGTTTCAAGATGGGGGGATCGCGAAAGACGGCCTGGACGGGCATTGTCATTTGCGCAGCAATAGCTACAGTCTCGATGATCTGTGGGGCAGTCGAAGCGCAACAATTAGAGGTAAAACAATCGTCTGATTTCGATTACAAGTACGAAATGGACGTTTTGCCATCTACGCTCGACTTGGACGGTAACAGCGTGATGGACTTCGCCGACTACGGCACCCCCTCGCTGTCAGACGATGTTCTCACAACTCCGGCAGGATGTTATATCGAGTCGCCCGCTGGCGGCATTTGGGAAAGTACGATGGACTTTTCGGCCGGATATACATTTGAAGCGCGCGTAAAGGTCGTCGATATGCCCCAGGGCGACACGGCCTGGGAATTGTTTGCGGGTGCTCCCGGCGGAAGCTCCGCGGCCACGTTGCGTATTGCCGATGCCGGCTGTGGCTGGACCAGCGGCTCAGATCTGAACCAGAACAGTAACACCGACGATTTCCACGTGTTCCGCGTAGCCCAAGCTGCGGGCTCGGAATCATACACTGTTTGGCGAGACGAAGTCAAAATTGCCATGGGACTCGGTAGCGGTTATGCCGTCGGTAACGCTCTCTGGTTCGGCGACGGATCGGGTGCCTGGAACGGAACTACACAGATCGACTATTTACGGTTCACTCAGGGCGCTTATGCACCGAGTGAGCCTGTGATTGCTCCTCTGGAACAAAAGGCGTCCTCCGACTTTAGTTGGAAGTACGAGATGGACGTTTCGCCAGTCACACAGGATTTGGACGCAAACGGTTCGCCCGACTTCGGTCTGGCTCCTAATTCGGGAATAACGGTCGGCAGTGGATTATTATCATACGACACAACTGCCGATCTGGCCGTGATGGACTATGTTGAGTCGCCCGCCGGTGGTTTGTGGGAGGGTAAATTCAACCCTGCGGACGGTTATACCATTGAAATCAGCCTGAAGGTTAATGAAGTGGCAACAAACTCCGGCCTAGCTATTTTCGGCTCTTTGGCTGGAACAAATTCGACAAGCTTTATGAGTGTCGGTACCTCCGGGCAGGGCTGGGGGGGATTCGGCGACAATCTGGTCCTGGGCGAGGCTAACAACAGCGACGATTTTCATGTATTTCGCCTAGTGAAAATACCCGGCGTGAATCAATACCGCGTTTGGCGAGACGGCGTGCTTTTGGATGGCATCCTGCCTGCCGGCTACAGTTATGGCGGGGAGGCTTTTTGGTTCGGCGATGGCAATGGCGCATATGGCGGCGATGTGGAAGTCGACTACATCCGCTTTATCGAAGGAGCCTACGAGCCGGTGGGGGCCGTCAATGATTTCGCTCCTGGCGATGCCAATCGCGATGGCGTGGTCAATGATGCCGACGCCGCGATTCTGGCCGACAATTGGCAAACCTTGACCGGCGCCAATTGGACGATGGGCGATTTCAACGAGGACGGTCGGGTCGACGACATCGACGCCACGCTGCTGGCCAGCAACTGGCAGACAGGCTCAGCCGGATCGTCGGCCTCGGTTCCAGAACCGGCTGTTGTAACCCTGATGCTGATTGCGGGGCTGGTGCTATCAGCGCTAAATCGCCGCAAAAGGTGAGTGTTTTAGCTGGATGGAGAAGAGGCACTGTTTTCCTCAGCACAACATCCTTACGAACTGATAACTAGGAGACGCTACAGTGAATTTAAGCACGAAGATTGTAAGCTCAGGGGCCTTAACCACATCGATCGTCTTGACGCTGGTGGTGTTGGGCAGTATCGCCTCGAGCGTGGCATACGAAGTGAAGTTGTCAGACAATTTCGATTGGAAGTACGAGATGGATGCCTTACCCTCGGATCTCGACTTGGACGGGGTCGGCGGACTGGACTTTGCGTCTTACGGTTCGCCCAGTATTGACACTACTACCGGCGTATTGACCGTTCCGCCGTCATGCTTTTTCGATTCGGCCGGTTCAACCGGTGCGGGTATCTGGCAAAGCACCATGGACTACACACTCGGCTATACGATCGAAGCCCGCGTACAGGTCACGGACGTGTCTCAAGGCGATACGGCTTTGGAGATATTTGCCGGCGCTCCGGGCGGAAGTTCGGCGTCCACACTGCACATTGCCGATACCAGCCAGGGCTGGTTCAACGGATCTGATCTCGGGGTTGCCGATAACAGCGACAATTTTCACGTGTTCCGCGTAGCACAAGAGCCGGGATCGGATTCTTATACAGTCTGGCGTGATGAGTTAAAGATTGCCACGGGACTCGGTAGCGGATACGCCGCTGGAAACTCGCTCTGGTTCGGTGACGGCTCTGGAGGCTGGAGCGGAACGACCAAGGTTGACTATTTGCGGTTTACTCAGGGAGCTTATGCACCAAGTGAACCTGCGATTGTCCCGTTGGAACAGAAGTCATCCGCCGACTTCACTTGGAAGTATGAGATGGAAGTTTCGCCAATCACGCAGGATTTAGACGGAAACGGCTCGCCCGACTTCGGGTTGGCTCCGAATTCGGGAATAACGGTAGACGGTACAGTATTGGCGTACAACACAACTTCCGACCTGGCCTTGATGGACTACGTCGAGTCGCCCGCGAGTGGTTTGTGGGCAGGGAAATTTAACCCAACGGACGGATACACCATCGAGATCAGCCTGAAGGTTAATGAAGTTGCGACAAACTCGGGCTTTGCCCTGTTTGGATCGCTGGGCGGAACAACTACGACAAGCTTTTTAAGTGTTGGTGCCGAAGGGCAGGGCTGGGGTGGATTCGGCGACAATCTGATCCTGGGCGAGGCTGACAACACGGACGGTTTCCATGTATTTCGACTAGTAAAAGTGCCCGATGCGGATGAATACCGCGTTTGGCGCGACGGTGTACTTTTAGATGGCAGCCTACCTGCCGGCTACAGCTACGGCGGCGAGGCTTTTTGGTATGGCGACGGCAATAGTAGCTATGGCGGCAATGTAGAAATCGACTACATCCGTTTTATGGACGGAGCCTATGCACCGGTACCTGAACCGGCTGGCTTTCTGCTTTTACTACTGGGTGGGCTAATGCTGGCCTTGCGATGTCGCAAATAGAAAACTTTGCTTGAAGAAAAATGCTAACAAGTCTCGCCCCGAGACGGTTGATGTGAATTGACCAAGGGAAATACTCCCAGAGGAAGATTCACCATGCTGGAATAATCGGCCGTCTCGGGTTCGAGCACTTGTAAAGAACCGTATAAGTATGGTCATGCAGAGGAAGAGGCTTAATCGATGATTCGACAAAGTAAGTGTTATTTTAAACAGTCTTTCTGGACGCTGATACGTGCAATATCGGTGATCGTAATACTGTTGTCTGCGTTCCAATTTGCTCAAGCACAGCAAAGCGGCCCTGAGCGATTCCGCGTGCTCAGCTACGATATTGCGCCGAATAAACCAAATCTCTATGGCTCGATTTATGCTGAGACCCAGGGCATGCGTCTGGTCAATATGCTTGGATCGGGCCTGGAATCTGACGATAACGGAGTCAATTGGACCACGCGCCCATTGGAGCCGGACTTTACTGCCGAGTTACCGTACGGATATCGCCGCGAGCCTTATGCCTCTTTTATCGACACGAATACCAATCGCATGATCGGCATATTCGACTCGCTGGACACGGCCGGGCTGGATCCAAACTCCATCGAGCCCGCAATAGCCTTGCGAGAATACTATTTGCGTTATCGCGTCTCCGAAGACGGTGGGCGCACATGGCTTTTCGACGAGCCCATCATTAACACGGGTGACTATACCCAAAAACACCCGTTCGAGGGCATCCAAATCGGCTCCAACTGTCTATTCCTGGGCGACTATGGCGATATTCCTATCGTAACCGACAGCGGGCGGATAATCGTCCCCGCGCAGGCCACGATTTTGGATGAAAGCGGAAATCTGTACAATCCCACGGGCCAAACCGCATACACCGATGTTTTTGCGATCCTGGGAACTTGGGTCGAACAAGGCCGCATCGAGTGGACGGCTTCGCCGCGGGTTAATGTAGACCCGTCGCTTTCCACGCGAGGCATGATCGAACCCACGCTGGCGCAGTTCGGCGACGGCCGAATACTGATGGTAATGCGAGGCAGCAACGCCGGCGATTCAAATCTGCCCGGTCGTCGATGGTATTCAATCTCGCAGGACGATGGCGAAAACTGGACGCAGCCGCAACCCTGGACATATGACGACGGCCAAGCGTTCCACTCGCCCAGCAGCATGTCGACACTCGTCGAGCACTCCAGCGGACGAATCTTCTGGGTCGGTAACTTATGCGAACAAAACAGCAGCGGCAACAGCCCGCGTTACCCGGTGGTGATGGGCGAAGTGGATCCGAATAGTCTGAAACTAATTCGCAACAGCGTCATCGAGATTGACAATCAACGACAGGCGGACATCGATCGCGGTGGGGTGAACTTGAGTCACTTTTGGATAAGCGAAGATCGACAGACCAAACAGTTCGTGTTGACGTATCCACGTTCTTATAACAGATACAGTTCGGCGGATTGGGCAACGGTGCGAATTGCGGAAGGCATTCAAGCAAAAGCGTCGCAGGACTTCGCCTTCAAGTACGAGATGGATGTGCTGCCTTCCACGCTCGATTTGGATGGAAATAGTATCGCAGATTTCACGGCTGTGGGAACCTCCACTGTCAGTGACGGCATCCTCAACATGCCGGTGGATTGCTATTTCCAGTCTCCCGAGGACGGTTTATGGCACGAGGCGGTGAACTTCAATGGCGGCTGGACCATAGAAGTACGTGTGAAAGTCATCGAGCAAACCAGTGGCGATATTGCCTGGGAACTTTTTGCCGGCGCGCCCGGCGGCAACTCCTCGGCCACGCTTGCCGTTGCCCAGGCCGGACAAGGCTGGAACAACGGATCCAGTCTGGGCGAGGCCGACAACGCTGACGATTTTCATGTGTTTCGCATTGTACAACAACCGGGGTCGTCATCATATCTCATCTGGCGGGACGGTGAACTGATCGGAGAGAATATCTCGGATGTATATCACGTCGGCAACTACCTTTGGTTTGGTGACGGCAGCGGCGGCTGGAGCGGGACATCTCAGGTCGACTATCTGCGCATCACGCCCGGCGCTTTTGCACCAGTCAAGATCATTCCCGGCGATGCCAACCGCGACGGTGCGGTCGATGATGACGATGCCGCGATTATTGCCGCTAACTGGCTTACCGAGTCGGGAGCTACTTGGGCGATGGGCGACTTCAACGCCGATGGCAGGATCGACGAAGTCGACGCCTCGTTACTGGCCGCCAACTGGGGCGAGAGCAGTGTATCCGATGCGGTGCCCGAACCGGGAATGTTGACGCTCTTGGGATTAGCAGCAATGGGGCTTTTTGTGTTGCCGAAAAGCAGCATGTTTTTGCTAGCATAAGTTGCCTTCAGAACAATATATAGATGCGAATAATAATGAAATGTTTCTTGTTAGTACTGTTTGTTTTAATGCCTCTAGTCGGCTTGGCGGAAACACCGGCTGAAGACGATCATTCTGTGGCAGAAGCATTGACGATGACCGATTTTTCACGATCGTTTATTCATTACGCACCCAAATCGGATCCGATTTGGGTGCGAATAAGGATTGATTGCCGCTGTATCGTCTTAAACCGAAAGACCGGCGAATCCGATGAATATGTGATGGGCGTCCGCACGCAGACCGGCCTGCGCGGCAATCCGCCCTCCGACGCCATAGACCCCGGTTACGACTTCTGGATGATTTTCTCCAAAAAAGAAGCCTACATCAAGCGGGCGCATACTTCCTCGTACAATCGTAACCCGTCGTATATCACCCTCGACAGCACGTTCGTGTCAAGCGGATGGCAATTGCAACCCGCTCGTGCCACTAGATTGCAGACTGGCGAAGAGATCCGCAAAGCTTCGCGGGCATGGAAGCAGCTTGTTGCCCGTACGGAGTTTGAAAACGCTGACGGCTCGCTTGCTTACATTATCGAATACCCAGTGAAGTGGTCCGACGCGAACGACGACGGCACCTTTCGCGTTGAGACCGGCGCGGTGCTGCTTTTAGACCCGGAACGGATCAAGGTCGGCAAGAGCCCCATATTTGACGACTGGCAATGGGCTTATTTTGACTATAATTCATTCGATAAGGTGCGCTGCTTCCTCGAACACCGCACTTCGATCCTCTCGGGTGCCACCTTCGGTAGCTATGGCAACGTGAAGCAAGGTTACAGGGTAAACCCGCCACTCACGAACGAGCAAGTCGAGCAGATAGAGAAGCGATTGTTTACGG
>Ga0075120_10002855_pt1 | contig 12159 bp, 11 predicted proteins | sample AntAceMetag02UKL_FD_69792 | JGI IMG/M metagenome (GOLD analysis project Ga0075120, IMG submission 69792) | Saline lake microbial communities from Ace Lake, Antarctica - Antarctic Ace Lake Metagenome 02UKL | ecosystem: Environmental > Aquatic > Non-marine Saline and Alkaline > Saline | place... | reverse complement strand
TGTTTGGTCTGCACGCCCCAGTAATCTGTGAAGGATCTGAACTTCTGAAACCGCAAATGGAAAACAGCTCCCATCGAAGCCCGGATCACCTTGGGGTCAAAGGGGTCTGAGGTGGGTTCGATCAGGGCCAGGTCGTTGATGCCAAAACCCAGCATAGAGCGCATGATCGTTCCCAGATTTCCCATGCTGGATGGGTTGACCAGCACCAAGTGATTCTGGTTGGGGTCCAACTCCGAATGGAATTTTTTAAAGACCCCGATAGCATAAGTGTTTCCACGTATGGCAAGTTTTTCAACCAGCCGGTCGTTTTCTATGATCTCGATTTGTTGATTCCCGGCCAGAAGACGGATCTTTTCAATACCCTTGTTGAAGGATCCTTTGGAATGCAGCAAGACCGCCTGTATCGATTCAGGCCGAGTATTGATCAATTCCAACGTGGGATACACACCCAGGCAGTAGGAAAATTCGAATTCTTTTTTATACCTTTTTAATTTTTGCTGCATATTTACCTTATCCCTGATTAATGATACTGGTTACAAATGATTCAGGATCAAACGGAACCAAATCTTCCGGACTTTCACCCAGCCCTGCGAAAAGAATCGGTAAATCCAGTTTGTCTTGTATTGCAAATGCCATTCCACCTTTGGCTGACGAATCCAGCTTGACCAGAATGATGCCATCAAGGGGAATTGCCTCATGGAAAGATTCTGCCTGGAGCAGAGCATTCTGACCGGTTGTTGCATCCATGACCAGCCAGCTATGATGGGGCGCTGAGTGTAACGCCTTTCCGGCTACTCGATGTACTTTTTTAAGCTCTTCCATCAGGTTATAACTGGTATGCAGTCTGCCGGCAGTATCGATCAATACTAGATCCTTATTCTTGGATAGGGCAGATTGAATGCCATCGTAAACTACAGCTCCTGGGTCCCCATTTTGCTGGCCTGCAGTGACCGGTATATTCAACCTTTCACCCCAGATCTGAAGCTGTTCCACAGCCGCAGCCCGGTAAGTATCAGCGGCAACGAATTGAATATTGAACCCTTGATCTTGATAGTACTTTCCCAATTTTGCGATCGTGGTTGTTTTTCCTGATCCGTTCACTCCCGCAATCAGGATCACTTGTGGTTTTTCCTTGATAAGGTTCTCCGGAGGATTGATCAACCGAGAAGTGAGTTCGTCTTTTATCAATTTGCTCAGTTCCTCAGAATTGATTACTCCGTCATTTTCGCTGCGGGATTTTAACTGATCTATTATCTCCAGGCTGGTTTGGGCTCCAAGATCCGATTGAATGAAAAGATCTTCCAGGTCATCCCAGGTATCGGGAGTGATCTCGCTGGCGCCAAAAAAAGTTGCTATCTTTCCAAAGGTCGATTTTCGTGTTTTGGAAAGGCCAACTTTCCATTTCTCAAGGTTATTTTCCATCGATTGCATTATAACACGGGGGTATTTTCCTTATCGGGGTCGGTCGCTACAAATGCAGAGGCTGAGTACGGTATAATTTCACCAAATTATTATCCTTAATTCCTTGATAGCGGGATGTGTATAGTAGGTAGAGGCGGATGATTACTGTAAAGATCTTCTTATTTTCCACAATTCGGGCTCGGATCGGTAAAAAACAGCTGGAGCTAAACCTGCCAGCTGGCTCTTCCGTTAGTGATCTGAAACAAGTCCTGGCCGATTTATATCCCGCTGCAGCCCCCACGGTACGTAATATGCTCAGTTCTGTCAACCAGGTTTTCTCGGGAGATGAGACAATCATCCCCGATCAGGCCGAGATCGCATTTTTTCCTCATGTTAGCGGAGGTTAATCCATCAGAAAATTGCGTATAGGCAATTTTACGATTGAACAGGAACTATCATGATCCAGTGCCGTGCTTGTAATAAGCTTTTTCCTATTGAACAATTTCCCCACCGCTGCCCAGAATGCGGAGGTCTATTTGGTTTCTCTCCAGGACTTGAATTAGTATCTGAAAATATAGAACCGGATCTTCCTGGCATTTGGCGTTATAGAAATAGATTTTCCCTCCCTGACGGAGCTCCTGTGATTAGTTTGGGAGAGGGGAATACTCCTCTTGTTTGGAGTAATGTTGGTGAGAAGAAGATCGGTTTTAAAATGGAGAGCCAAAATCCAACAGGCTCATTCAAAGATCGTGGGACTGCGGTATTGATGAGTTGGTTAAAGGCAGCCGGTATCCAGGAGGCAGTTGAAGATTCATCAGGTAATGCTGGATCTTCGTTTGCAGCTTATGCATCACGGGCTGGTATTCGAGGAAGAGTATTTATTCCAGATTCTGCTTCTGGTCCTAAAAGACAGCAGATCGAAAGTTACGGTTCAGAGGTCGTTCCGATATCCGGTCCGAGGTCTAAAGCGGCAGAAGCAGTCCTGAAAGAGGTTGAATCGGGAGCGGTTTACGCATCCCATGCCTATTTACCACACGGAACTGCAGGTATAGCTAGCATCGCCTATGAACTATTTGAAGAAATCGGCGGTGCCCCAGGATCAGTCATCATGCCGGTAGGCCATGGCAGTTTACTCCTTGGAATATCACTTGGATACCAAGCTTTATTTGAGGCGGGATCGATCTCTCGGCTTCCTAACCTGATTGGTGTCCAGGCAGCGGTTTGTGCTCCCCTATATGAAGCTTATCGTAAAGATAGTCTGGAAATTGGTCCTGGACCTGAAGGTAAAACGCTGGCTGCTGGTGTGGGTATATCTGATCCCTTTCATGGCAAACAGGTCCTCGCAGCTATCCGCAGCTGCGGAGGATCAATCTTAAAGGTGGAGGAATCTGATATTCTAAAAGGTCATGCGCAGCTAGCTAAACTAGGTCTCTATGTAGAAATGACTTCAGCCTTGGTATGGAGTGCTTTAGAGCAAGTTCAGGAATCGATACCAGAACCAATCGTTTGCATCATAACTGGACATGGATTGAAAAATGGATGAACCGTTGCCTATCCTGTACCATTGGGTATAATAAATCCTTACCACAAGAAAAAATAGAATTGATGGACAGCGAAATTCTTGATACTACTTTGAGGAGTTTGGCTGACCCTGAGTTCTGAGGAGCAAAATATGGGTCAGGTGAAGGGTCAGGAAATTATCGAAACCCCCCTTGAATTTAATCAAAGAGCTGGACTGGGTTTTAAGAACATGGCGTTGTTAACGCATGTTTTGACCCATCGTTCCTATATCAACGAAAATCCAGACGCACTGGAAGATAACGAACGCCTGGAGTTCTTGGGCGATGCCGTATTGGATTTTATTGTAGGCGCCTGGCTATATAACCGATATCCGGAAATGACAGAAGGGGATTTGACCTTGGTGCGGACTGCTCTGGTCAGGACTGAGCAATTGGCTGATTTTGCCCGTAAGATTAATCTGGGTAGAGCAATGAGGCTGGGTCAGGGTGAGATAGTCTCTGGAGGCAGATCCCGGCGGGCTTTGCTTTGTGCAGGGTTTGAAGCGCTGGTCGGTGGTATATATCTTGATCGGGGAGTCAAGGCTGTAGAAGATTTCTTTGAGCCCTATATCCAGGAGGCAATAGAAGAAATTTTAGTAGACGGTCACCCCCGTGATCCTAAAAGCTTGCTGCAGGAATGGACGCAGGCCAGGGGGAAGGAACCTCCTGAGTATCAGACCATCAGGGAATCTGGTCCAGACCATGAGAAGGTGTTTGAGGTAAATGTCAGTATTAATGGATTAGTGTCTGGTATTGGAATCGGTAACAGCAAACGCGAAGCATCAAAGTTGGCGGCCCAGGAAGCATTGGACAAACTGTCGCAATTGAACAATCATAAGAAAAAAGGTAACTAAGATTTCATGAGATTAAAATCGATCGAATTGAATGGGTTTAAAACTTTCGCGACCAAAACTAAATTTGAGTTCGCGGATGAAATCACAGTTATCGTTGGACCGAATGGATCTGGGAAATCCAATATTGCTGATGCGGTACGCTGGGTACTAGGAGAACAATCCTATAAATTGCTGCGCGGGAAGAAAACGATGGACATGATCTTCTCTGGTTCTGAACAGCGGCCCAGAGCAGGTATGGCAGCTGCTACGATCACATTTGATAACAGCGATGGTTGGCTTCCGATCGACTTTTCTGAAGTATCTATTACACGACGTGCATTCCGGGACGGCAAGAACGAATATCTCTTGAATGGTCAACAAGTGCTCTTGCGAGATGTGTACGAACTCCTGGGTAAATCTGGCTTAGCAGATAGGACCTACACCATTATTGGCCAGGGGCTAGTCGATGCAGCACTTTCCCTTAAAGCTGAAGAAAGGCGGATGCTTTTTGAAGAGGCCGCTGGCATCGGATTATATCGATCAAGAAAAGCTGATGCGGAAAGACGATTGGAGAAGACCCACCGGAATCTGGATCGTGTCGAGGATATTCTCTCAGAGTTAAAACCACGATTAAGAAGTTTGCAGCGTCAAGCAGTTCGTGCAGAGCAGTATGATCAAGTAAAAGCTGACTTGCGGGTATTACTGCAGGAATGGTATGGCTATCATTGGGCCAGGGTTCAAACTGATTTGAATCAAGCGAAAAGCCAGGAAGGAAAATATCGGTTAGAGCTAGATCAAGCACGTAAGAATCAGGCGGATTTTGACCGAGACCTATCAGAAAATCAGGCTCGTGTGCAAAGCCAGCGTTCGCGTTTGAATACTTGGCACAGAGAACTATCTGAGCATCACAATCAAAAAGAGAATATTAGCCGGGACCGGGCAGTTGTGGAGGAGCGGATCCGTTCGCTGGAAAAAAGGATCCAGGACCTGGAAACAGAACGGGTTCGACTGGAAGAACAAACAGTCCTTACCAGAGAACGACTTGATCATTCCCGGAGCGATTTGACTTCAGATGAGGAAAACCTGGCCGAATTCCAGAGAAAAGCAGACCAGGCCAGACAGACTCTGGATGAAAAACGGTCCCAAATGGGCGCTATTGAAAAGGAAGCGACGGATGCCCAGAAAGATCTGAATGAGTTCACAAATCAGCAGATCAGGCTTCGTTCCCAACTGGCTGACCGAACAGATCAGATCGATAAGAGAAAAGAACGTGTTCAATCTGCGGAAAAGAAGGTCCAGGAAGCCAAGAATAGTTTTGAGACTATCCACAAAGAGTACTTAAAGGTCAAGAGCGAATTCGATCAGGAAAGTGCAGCGAAAACTAAGATCGAAACAGAACTGGATCAAATCCTGGTAGAAAAAGAGGAAGGGGATAAGATTCGCCAGGATCTGTTTGCCCAGCTTTCTCAGAAAAAAACTGAATACAGCCAGTTTACAGCTGAGCTGCTAGTCCTTCAGCAATCCGAACAGAAACTTGCAGGATATGCGGAAGGTGCAAAATTGTTGTTAACTGAATCCCGTGACGGGAATCTTCCCGGAGCGTTGGGAACCATAAGTAATTTCCTGGAGGTTCCAGAAGAATATGAAAAACCCATCGCAGCTGCTCTAGGGGACTATCTGGATGCGGTTATCCTTGAAGGAGATAAAGGATCAGATAAAGCTCTAGAGATCCTGCTGAAAGAAACGACTAAAGGTGTATTGCTGCCTCTAAATCGGTTAGTGACTCTTGATCGCCCCAAATTGAATGGCAATATTCCTGGATTATTAGGGATTGCGGCGGATCTGGTTAAAGCCCCTCCCAAATATCGTCCTGCAATCGAGCTGCTGCTGGGCCGTGTGTTTATTCTGAAAGATAAGAAGGATCTTAATCGTGTTCTTCGTGATCAACCGCCTGGTACAAAAGCCGTGACGTTGAAGGGCGAGGTTTTCTATACAACCGGGGAAATTGTTGTTGGTAATGAAGGTCAGGCGGGAGTTCTTAGCCGATCACGACAAAGAAAAAGCTGGCAGGAAAAGATCAAATCTGCAGCCCAAAAAATTTCGAAATTGGAAGATAGCCTTAACCAAGTGGATAAAAAGCTATCCGAGTTTTCTGAGAAGGAAAGCAGCCTTAAGGCAAAACTAGCGGGAGCCAAGCAAGTTGTCGACAAGATAGATGAAAAATTCCGTCAGAGTTCCTTGAGCAGGAATGAGGCTGAACGACAGGTTGGGTGGGAATCAGCTCAACACCAGCTCCTTTTGAGTGATATCTCGGAAGCGGAGAAAGACACCCTTCAATTGAAGGGTGATCTGGAAAAAATCCAAACAGATATTACACTTTCTCAAGAACGAGCATCGCAATCCACCAATGTTCTGCGCGGGTTTGCCCTGGATGAAGAACGAGAACAACTTGCTCATTGGGAAACACAGGTAGCGGTTGCTGAAAGAGCGCTGCAGGATGTAAACCAACGAGTGGATGAAAGAGATAAGGCCTGGACTGATGCTGATAATCGACTCAAGACGAATTCAACATTGAGTCAAGATTATCAGGAGCAAATCAAAAACCTAACGGAAGAATCGCACTTCCTGAAGGACGGAGAGAAAACAATCCAGCAGGAAATTGATGAGTTGAGAAAGCTCATTGATGAAACAGATCTTGAGTTAGGCAAGGATGAAGAAGAGCAGCGTGAACTGCAAAATAATGAAGCCGAGGCTAGGCGAATATTAAATCAATCTGAGCGCACTTATGCCCAGTCAGATATTAATTTCACCAGAAACAGGGAAAAGCTGGAATCAATCCAGGAACGCATCAAAGAGGATATTGGTCTGGTGGAACTGGAATATAACAAAGATATCTCAGGGCCAACCCCGCTACCCCTGGAAGGTTATGTACAAAAACTCCCGGTAGTAAAGGAAATTCCCAAAGATCTGGGCGGAACCATTCGTGAACAAAGGGCTCAGTTAAGACGACTGGGTGCCATTAATCCGGAAGCCCAGCATGAATTCCGAGAAGTTAATGAGCGCCATGATTTTCTGACCGAACAGCTATCGGACCTGAGAAAGGCAGAGGCAGACTTAAAAGAAGTGATTGCTGAACTGGATGTATTGATGGAACGCGAGTTTAGAAAGACCTTTGATGCTGTAGCTATTGAATTTAAGGATATCTTCACTCAATTATTTGGTGGTGGAAAAGGTCAGTTGGTCTTGTCAGACCCGGACGATTTAACTGGATCCGGTGTGGATATCAATGTTCGTTTACCAGGGCGAAGAACACAAGGGTTGTCCCTTCTATCAGGTGGTGAAAGAAGTTTGATCGCAGCGGCGCTGATCTTCTCATTGCTGAGAATTTCACCCACGCCCTTCTGCGTCTTGGATGAGGTGGATGCCATGTTGGATGAGTCCAATGTGGCCAGATTCAGGAAACTCATCAGGGAATTGAGTTCAGAGACACAATTTATCGTTATTACCCATAACAGGAATACTGTTCAGGTCGCGGATATCATTTACGGCATCATAATGTCCTCTGATTCTTCCAGCCAGGTACTAAGCTTAAAACTGGATGAAGTTGATGAGGTCATCGATTCCTGAATAGACACAAATCCTGATTTTCCAGGACAGAACAAATTGCTTTATCTGAGATTGAACCGACACTTCAATCTCAATTCTTTTAAAATAACAAGACAAAAACATAAGATTTCTCAATTATTTGAAGATAAACAAGCTGAGTAGGGTTTATAATTGGTTTCGAAGAGGGAATCCTCTTCGATGTTATCTTTTTATATTCATATCTGGAGTACTCATATGGTTTTAACAACTTCTGCCCAATTGGATGAGATCTTAAGTAAATTTGAACGGAATGTTCCCCATGTCCAGGCAACCGCTGTTGTCAGCACTGATGGGCTAGTGATCGCTTCCCGACTCCCAAAAGATGTTGAAGAAGACCGTATTGGTGCAATGGGAGCTGCAATCCTTTCTATCAGTTCACGGAGTGGAGAAGAATTGGATCGGGGGAAGATGACACGGGTTCTAGTAGAAGGAACAAATGGATATATCCTTATTCGGAGCATTGGTGAATTTGCAATTTTAGTAGCTCTGGTTGAGAAAGAAGTTCGCCTAGGCATGTTATTTTATGAGTGTAAAAACTGCATAGAAAAACTGAGCGAAATCCTTTAGATTTTGTTTGTATGTAGCTTCATGGAGACCAGAATGGCAGATATGAAACAAGTTGTGCTAGAAAGGGATCTGAATCCTTATCATTTGTTTTTTGCCTCATTCTTTGCCGGGTTAGGTGAATTGGGAATGCTAAACCAGGGATCGATCAATATTGTTGCCAAGCGGGCGGCTGAATACCTATATGCCTATCTTGATGCGAAGGAAATTCTTCCTGATATGGATGCTGTCCCTGGTGAATCGAAGGCGGAAGTCATTAAGAACTTGATCCTGTATATAAACAAAATCCTCAGTATGGTTGGTGAATATGACCTGCAAGAGGCAGGTGAAGACCAGGTTGTATTGTTAATTGCGGGCCAAACGTGCCGCATATGTCCAAAAGGTGTAGGTGGGGCAGCGGTGAAAGGAACTTTATGCCCGATCCCAAGCCTATTGGAAGCTTTAATCAATATGATCGCTCAAAAAGAGATGCTTGAGCTGATTACAACCGGGATTGAAATAGAAGGTTCCACCTGTAAAGCCTATTTTAAAGTTCTGAATTAATCCAATTTTTATGGGGAGAACATCTGCTGTGGATAAACTTATTCATACTTTTTCCATTGTTGCCTACGACCCTCGAAAACGTGAATGGGGAGTTGCAGTCCAGTCTAAATTCCTGGCGGCTGCGGCAGTTGTATCCTGGGCTAGGGCAAACGCCGGTGCTGTTGCCACTCAATCCTATGCAAATGTAACTTATGGTTTTCGGGGCTTGGATTTGATGCAGGAAGGTCTTTCAGCAGAAGACACTATTCAGCAGTTAATTGAGAACGACGAAAATATGGATCAGCGGCAGGTAGGTGTAGTTGATAAAACTGGAAAAGCCGCATCTTTCACTGGGAAAAAATGCAATGAGTGGGCCGGGCACATAGTGGGAGAAGGGTATGCCTGCCAGGGAAATATCCTGGTGCCAGGCACAGTCGAGGCCATGGCTGAGAAATTTGAAGAAGTTCGTCGAGGAGATGGTGAACTGGCGGATTGGCTGGTCTCTGCTCTTGAAGCAGGACAGGAAGCCGGCGGAGACAAAAGAGGTCGCCAGGCAGCTGGTTTACTAGTGGTCAGGGAAGGGGGAGGGTACGGAGGTGATAATGACCGCTATCTTGATTTACGAGTAGATGATCATCCCTATCCGATCCTGAAGTTAAAACAACTGACCGAGAACCACCACCTATATTTTGGAGAAGTCGATCCAGAAGATCTGATCTCCCTCCCCAGCATTGTCCGGGAACTGCAGGGTATTATGAAAAAAACAGGCCACTTCACGGATGAGATCACAGGTTTGGTCAATGAAGGTACTGTCACGGCATTAAAAGCTCTGGTTGGAGAAGAAAACCTTGAAGAACGCTGGAATGGTGATGAATCTATGATCGATAATAAAGTTGTCGAGTATTTGAGAACCAAGTTTTCCTGAGGATTTTGCCAATATTTTCCCTGAAGAGAATGAGGAAGCACAATAAAATACATTGTCCAGACATTAAATTTTCGTATATAATAGATGATTGTAATAAGAAAGGTGTGTTGGGGATATTTTCCACACACCTTTTCTAGTACCTTCAAGGAGTATCTAGTGGCAGAACAACCCCAAGCGATAAAACCAATTATTGAAATAAATGATTTGTCAGCCAAAAAGGGATTACGAGATCTTCCCTGGTGGTTCTTTGCTATTATTCTGATCGCTATTTATGCGATCATCATTATATCGACCAACGAAGATTTCAACAGCACCTTTTTATTTATTAAGAAAGGGCTTTCCATCACAATTAGTACTACCGTAATCGCATATTCTCTAGCAATTTTCTTTGGATTGATTGCTGGCTTAGGTAGAATTTCTAAAAACGTAATCATAAATAATCTGGCACGGTTATATGTTGAGCTCATCCGTGGTATTCCTATCCTTGTACTGATATTTTTTATTGCTCTAGTAGGTGTACCACTTCTTGTTGACCAATTAAATGCATTCGGTTATTGGTTATCTGAACAGGGAATGGAATTCCTGGGTAAGGCATTCACTGCCTTTACTAATCAGGATGTACCTATGAAGACTAGGGCTATCATTGCCCTGGCTGTGACATATGGAGCATACCTGGCTGAAATATTTCGGGCAGGTATTCAGTCTATTGTCAAAGGCCAGATGGAAGCTGCCAGGTCATTGGGTATGAGTTATGGCCAGGCCATGCGTTACGTGATTCTGCCCCAGGCTATCAGGAATGTACTGCCCGCACTGGGAAATGATTTTGTGGCCATGGTAAAAGATTCCTCCCTGGTCTCGGTACTCGGAGTCAGGGATATCACACAGGTTGGCAGATTGTATGCGGGAACCACGTTCAAATTTCGGGAAGTTTATATTATTCTGGCAGTGATGTACCTGACTGTGACGGTGGTATTGTCAATCGTGGTCCAGTTCATAGAAAGGCGGTTAAAAACCCATGACTGATCAAGATCCCATTATCAAAGTTATTGATCTGTATAAATACTTTGATAAGATAAAAGCTGTTGATGGTGTTTCCCTGAACATTGGTCGGGGCAAGGTAGTAGTTGTGATAGGTCCCAGCGGATCCGGAAAATCCACCTTACTGCGCTGCATTAATCATCTTGAAGAACCCACCAGTGGTGAGATATGGATCGATGGCGAACAGGTCACCAAAGAGGCCAAAAAGATCAACGAGATTCGGGCTGAGATTGGTATGGTTTTCCAGCTATTTAATCTTTTTCCCCATCTGTCCGTGCTGGAAAATGTGACCCTGGCTCAAAAAGTGATTCGCGGTAGATCAAAGGACGAAGCCAAACAAATTGCCATGGAAAAACTGGATAGAGTTGGTATCCCGGAAAAAGCAGATGCATTTCCGTCCAATTTATCTGGTGGACAACAACAGCGAGTGGCTATAGCCCGGGCCCTGGCCATGGATCCCAAGATCATGTTATTTGATGAACCAACCAGTGCCCTGGACCCTGAAATGATCAAGGAAGTGTTGGATGTGATGCTTGATCTTGCCCAGGAAGGTATGACCATGGTTTGTGTGTCCCACGAAATGGGATTTGTGCGGTCCGCGGCGGATGAGGTCGTTTTCATGGATTTCGGAAAGATTGTGGAACATACTACGCCTGATGGATTGTTCAACAATCCCCAGAATGACCGGACAAAATTGTTCCTGAGCCAGATTCTGGAACATTAATCAATAACAGGATTCTCCATATATTGAGGTAATCAATGTCAAGAATAGATGGACGCGCGAAAGATCAGCTCCGTCCTGTAAGTATCGTGCCGGATTACGTTGAATTCCCAGAAGGATCGGTATTGATTTCGATCGGAAAGACCCGGGTATTGTGCAACGTAAGTGTTGAAAATAAGGTCCCTGCCTGGATGGATCAGGAAGGATCCACGCGAGGATGGATAACTGCTGAGTATGCTCTTTTGCCGCGTTCAACATCAACCAGGGTGAAAAGGGAAACCCGGGGTCTAAGTGGCCGTACTCAGGAAATTAAACGAATAATTGGACGATCATTAAGGGCTGCATTTAACCTGGATTTGATTGGGAACAGGACGATGATCGTCGATTGTGATGTTCTCCAGGCGGATGGAGGGACCCGGACTGCTGCAATAACCGGCGGATATGCTGCACTATCAATAGCCATTCAAAAACTCGTTGACCAGGATGAAATTCCAGCGGAAGTGTTTATTTCTCCGGTGGCTGCAATAAGTGTTGGTTTGATCGATGGTCAACCGGTATTGGATCTGGACTACAGTGAGGATTCCCGGGCTGAAGCAGATCTTAATATTGTAATGAATCTAGACGGAGAATATATCGAGATCCAAGGAACAGGGGAAGGCGCTACTTTTTCCAGGGATACGTTGTCCGAGCTGTTGGATCTTTCTGCTAAAGGCATCCAGGATCTGTTTAGAATACAACAACCCTGGCATTATTCTGAGAAGGATTGAAGCACTCAGCTAAATAATATCCGAAGAATATTACTGCAATGCAATAAAAAAAACCTCGCAAGGAATTGGACTGAACCCCATAAACAGGACACGAAATAAAAACACCTCTCGTATAATAAATACAGGAGGTGTTTTCGTATGGCCAGAAAAAAGGGAAGTAAAGACTATTCGCTAGAAACCAAGC
>Ga0075120_10002854_pt1 | contig 12161 bp, 12 predicted proteins | sample AntAceMetag02UKL_FD_69792 | JGI IMG/M metagenome (GOLD analysis project Ga0075120, IMG submission 69792) | Saline lake microbial communities from Ace Lake, Antarctica - Antarctic Ace Lake Metagenome 02UKL | ecosystem: Environmental > Aquatic > Non-marine Saline and Alkaline > Saline | place... | reverse complement strand
GAGGTGGGCGGGCTGATAACGCGGGTTGCGGGTCCACAGGGTGTGGTGATGAGCCCGTTGAACCGCGGAAATTGTATCGATCTGAATGTAGCCGAGATGTTCAATGGCTGACAGCGTGGCCGCCACCGCGCCGCCATTCGGCGCTGCCGGAGGTAACCCCTGAGATAGCAGCACCAGCTTCCTTGCCTGCTCCTTGAATAGAGATTCGATCATTTTCCCTTCTTTTGAATGGCCAGTGATTCTTCCGCCCACTCGACCAGCTCCGGCGGACATTCAAAAATGTCCGGCGGGACTTCATAATATGAGAGTACAGTTTTGTGATCGTCAAACGGCTTGAGCGGGCCCGATCCGGACGCCTCATATTTTGCACGGTTGGTGTCATCCACCTTGAAGTAGACGACATCGTCGGCCACCAGTCCGAACATTTTTCCGTCACGCCAGAGTCCGGCTCCGCCAAACATTCTGCGCACGGAGATGTCGCCCCACTCTCGCAGCTGATCGAGAACATATTCAAGAAACTCGTTGGATACAGACATTGGCTCATGTCTCTTTTCTTAAATACAGCTTCGAGGCAATCAGTGAAGCCACCAGCGGTTCAATAAGTGTTAGCGGTAAAATGATAAACACAGAGTGCCAGCCGATGAGATTCATGTTTGCGGTGCCAGTCCAGTACAGGACAAAGAAAAAGCACCACGACACAAAGCCGCTGAGAAGTATTGATTTCCGGTTGTTGCCGAACACCTGTGCGCATAGCCAGAACAGAAAGACGTAAAGCGCTGCCAGCAGGGTGTCCCAAGCGCCCCAGGTCAGAAGGGTTCCGATGTCATTCATGGGAGCCACATCCGGGACCATGGACAAGAAGCTCTGAATCTCTCCCCGTACATACGCAAAGAACCGGACCAGTTGAGAGGTATGAACCCAGATGCTGGTGATCAGGGTGATGATGATAAACTCTTTCGTTACAAACTGCTTATTCATTTCAAACTCCTATTCTTCTGGCGAGAACATCGGTATAAACCCAAATTGATTGCGTGTTACCTGCTTGCCTGTTTCCGCATAATACGCGAACCCTTTCAGATCATACCCAAGGTATTTGCTAAACACAGGCTTCATCTTGAGTTCCAGCAGTGCCCAGCGGATCAAGAAGGGCAACTTTTTGATATACAGGATACGGCAAGTGATTCTAAGGTTGCAGCGCTTTTCATCAAGCGGAGTTATGCGCCAACTCGACGTGCATTCCCTTTTGCCGTTCTCAGTAACTCTGAGATCAAAGCCAACCCCCTCTTGCCAATACACAACTTCGCGGTCAAATTCAAATCCACTGTAATAGGTTAGATGATCTTTTGAGCCAACCCCATTCCATCTCTCAGCGGGATTCTTCGCCATGAATGGATGCCACCGTACAAGACAGGCTGGCGTAGCCAATATCGCCCACACCTGTTCGGCAGAAACCGCGATCTCTTTCTCAGCAAAAATACTCTCGTCGTAATTAAACATTATGCTCCTTTACTCTTGTTCACAAATTCAGATCCGAACGCCCTGAAGAGTTCCTCGTCTTGTGGTCCAACTGACGGCCCTATCCGCCCGCTGAAAGGGACTCCCGCTTTGACCGCCGGGCCGGGACGATAGTCTTCGCAGCCCTTTTCAGATAAAAGCCTGCCCAACGTTTTTACGGTAGTATCTCCTCCGATCTTGGCGTGAACCGAAACGCCCCCGCAACGTTTCCCTTTTAGGCAATCGGGTGGAAGGGATTGTATGGCCAGACGAACGACTTTGGCCACGCCCCCGGCCGTGAGGCTACCCGCCCAACAGGGACTTCCCACGATAAGACCCTCGTAGTTTTGCGAGCACTCCAGCCTGGAAGTCGGCCACGGCGAGGATGTCCGCCTCGGATCCGGCAGAGCGGATTCCCTCGGCCGTCGCATTCACAGCCTCCAACGTGTGGCCTGTCTTTGAATAGTAGAGGAGTAGTATCTTCATGGTTGTTGTCTCTTTCTTTGTGCAAGCATTATGCTCTGCCCAACATGGCCAATGCCGCCTTCACGATACTTCGCGGCACCGCCGGGGCGACCTCCACCCGTCCGACAAGAGCCAACCCCTGCAGGATGCCCATATACAGCCGAGCAAGATCACGGATGTTTGCACTCGCGTCTATCGCACCCGCATCTTGAGCACGCTTAAAGACGCCATATAGGGCATCCTCGATGCCCCTCATGTGGTGGCGTAGAATCGCGGCCATCTCATCGTCGGTATCGCCTCGGCATTGCGCCATGCTGACACCCAGTAAACAACCGTTACTTCCGGCCGATACATGGTATTCCAAATGCCTACGCATTAGCCGCCTAACGTTTTCAAGCGGGTCGCCCTCCTGGCTCAAGTCGCTACGCAGTTGGCTGACTATGCTGTCCGAGTAGTGCTGCAAGGCTTTGATGAAAAGCTGCCGTTTATTCCCGAACGTGTCGTAGAGACTCTTTCTGCCGATGCCCATCTCCCTTTGTAGTTCAGTCATCCCTGTGGCGGCGTAGCCTCTTTCCCAAAATAAATACATAGCCTTTTCCAAGGCCTCCTGCGGGTCAAACTGCTTGTCCGGTCCTCTACTCATGTGCGTAGCTTCTCAAACATGGACTGGTCGGTCAAGGTATAATTTGGAGAAACCTTCCGGGGCATTGAGTTCCGGGTGAGAGATCTCTCTATCTCAACGTGCCGAAGTGTGCGTCAGAGCGCGCAGGCGTCGCAGTTCCGACACACGCAGAACGCCCCCCCCCCTCCCCCACACACACACAGACTACCCTATTCGGTCTTGCCGAACAGCTGACCCAACTCCCCTTTTTCAGATCCAGCAGGCGGGTCTAGCCGACGGCGGCGTTGTTCACTTGGAAGTCAGTTGCAGACAGTACCGCATAGGATGATTCAAGATTGGTATAGAAAGAAGTGGCGCGACCTTGAACTCCGTGGAGGGCGAGCGTCCCGCGAGCCGCAAACATCAACTCAACGCGACTGCGCAACACTTTCCAATGATTGGAAAAACACCCGAAAAAGTTTCCAACGATTGGAAAAATAGTCTGAAAAGTTTCCAATGATTGGAAAAACGGTGTAAAAAGTTTCCAATCATTGGAAGAATTTTCAAACGGGTCGGTACGACCCTTCCAATGATTGGAAACATATTAAAAGGCAGATCATGGCATTCGAGATCGAGCGAAAATTTCTGGTGATGGGTAATGCCTGGCGGGATGGACGCAGCGGCACGCCGATTGCCCAGGGTTATATGCCCGTCGAGCAGGGTATCGTCCGCGTGCGCATCGCCGGCGATCAGGCCTATCTCACCATCAAGGGGCGCGGGCTCATGACGCGCCGCGAATTTGAATATCCCATTCCGCTGCCCGATGCCTCCGAGCTGCTCGAACATTTCTGCGGCAGCCGCACCGTGGTCAAAACCCGCTATGAAGTACCCATCGGCAGCCACGTCTTTTCTGTCGATATCTTTCACGAAGAGAATGAAGGACTGGTCATGGCCGAGGTGGAACTGAGCAGCGAAAACGAGGAATTGGAATTGCCCGAGTGGATCGGACATGAAGTGACCCGCGATCCGCGCTACCACAACTCCAACCTCCTGCTGTATCCCTATCGCGAATGGCACGCCGAACCCCCGACGGCCTGAGGAAAGCACTATGCGGAATGCAGGTGTTGGTAGCGTGGTGCTCTCCGAGCGCCACGGGGAATTTGTAGTTTGACCCTCATCCTCCGTCCGCTCGGCGAGCGGGCGGCTACTTCAATACAACATCTTGCAAACGGATGTTTGCTTAACCTCATTCGACGCCTATCTTTTCTCACGATCCGTTTACAAACCGCGTTCCTTTGGGTAACAATGGAACGGGTCAAAAAGACAACGGCTGGAGGTTCGAGATGGCAGGCATTCTGATTCGGAATTTGCATACGCTCGTCACCATGAATGAAGAACTTGGCATCATGCATGATGTGGACGTGCTGATCAAAGACGGCAAAATTAAGTGCATCGGGAGGCATCTTGATTTTGAGGAGCAACCGGCCGCCCGCATTCTGGATGGACGCAACCGCGTGGCCTATCCCGGCTTCATCAACACCCACCACCATCTCTATCAAACGCTCACCCGTAACATCCCCCTCGTACACGACGTTAAACTCTTCGACTGGCTCACCAACCTCTACGAAATCTGGCGCGAACTCACCCCGGAGGCCGTCGATGTCAGCGCACGCGTCGGTTTTGCCGAACTCCTCCTCTCGGGCTGCACCACCACCACCGATCATTTCTACGTCTTCCCCCAAAATGCCCCCGCCGAATTTCTCGACATCGAAATCAAAACCGCGCGCGACATGGGCATCCGGTTTCATCCCATGCGCGGCAGTATGAGCCGGGGAAAATCCAATGGCGGGCTTCCCCCCGACGATGTCGTCCAATCGCCGGATGTCATTCTCAAGGACTGCCAGCGTGTGATTGATACCTGGCACGACCCGTCGCCGCATTCCATGTGCCGCGTCATTCTCGCCCCCTGCTCCCCTTTCTCCGTCACCACCGACCTACTCAAGGAATCCGCGGCCCTCGCCCGCGCCAACAAAGTGCCTCTGCACACCCACCTCTGCGAAACAAAAGACGAGGTCCAGTTCTGCCTCGACCTGTTCGGTCAACGCCCGCTCGACTATATGGAATCCTGCGACTGGGTCGGCCCCGACGTCTGGTATGCTCACGGCATCTATTTCAATGACGACGAAATTCCGCGCCTGGCCGAAACCGGCACCGGCATTTCCCACTGCCCCGCCTCCAATCTGCGTCTCGGCTCCGGCATCTGCCGTGTGCCCGAACTGCTGGAAAAAGGCGTCAAGGTCAGTCTGGCGGTCGATGGCAGCGCCAGCAATGATTCCTCCAACTACGTCCGCGAAATGCAACTTGCCCTGCTCGTCCACCGCGTCGGCACGGCAGTGGATGCCATGCCCGCGAAAACCGTTCTCGAGCTGGCCACACTCGGCGGGGCGAAAATTCTTAATCAACCGGCCATCGGGTCGATTGCGCCGGGACAGGCCGCCGATCTGGCCCTCTTCAATCTCAACAAAGTGGAATTCGCCGGTGCCATGCAGTCCCCCGAAAGTGCCATTCTCTTCTGCGGTGCCGGCTCAAGAACCGACTACACCATCGTCAACGGAAAAATTCTCGTGGACCAGGGCGTACTCGTCGGCCTGGATGAATCCGACCTCGTGTACCGGGCCAACCGACTCACCGAACGCATGGTCCGTGCCGCCGGGGTATGACCCCATTCCGGGTTCGAAGTAGCGGGGTGCTCGCCGAGCGCCCCGGGCGGTGACTAACGGTCAACGGCTCGCGAGGACGCTCGCCCTCCAGTCCCGTCTCTCTTTCATTTTCTTTTGCGCTCTATGTGGTGAATTTTCCGAACCCGATTTCGATTGTTCCGGGCGGGGCAATACGTTAAATCAGGAGCCGTACCGCACAGGAACGCACCCCATGGAACGGCTCTACTATTTCATCAAACGTCTGCTGCTGGTGATTCCGACCTTTCTCGGAATCACGGTGGTCTGCTTTGCCCTCACCCAGGTCATTCCCGGCGGGCCGGTGGAACAGATGATCCAGCGCATGCGCGGCATCAACAGCGGACGCCCCGATGCCGCCGCCGCAGAACACTCCTCCATCTCCGAAGAATACAGGAAACAACTCGAAATCCATTTCGGCTTCGACCAACCCTTTTATCGACGCTACTTCCAGTGGCTCGTGCGCGACCGCCTCGGCATGCGGATGGAATCCTATAAATATCCAAATAAAAATGCTTGGCAGATCATACGAGATCGACTCCCCGTTTCTCTGATCTTCGGCATCACCGGCTTTCTGCTCAGCTACCTCATCTGCGTTCCCCTCGGCATTGCCAAGGCCCTTCGGCACGGGACCGCCTTCGACTTCGCCTCGAGCGCCCTCGTCTTCATCGGCTACGCCATCCCGCCCTTTGCCTTCGGCATGATGCTCAAAATGCTCTTCTGCGGCACCGTGGACGGACTCTGGGACTTCTTTCCCGTGGCCGGCTTCCATTCCGACGCCTTTGCCACCTTCACCTTCATTGAAAAGGCGCACGATCTCTTCCTGCACATGTTTCTGCCCGTCCTGTGCTACACGCTCGGCAACTTTGCCATTCTCACCCTGCTGATGAAAAACTCTCTCCTCGATCAGATCGGAAGCGACTACGTGCGCACCGTACTGGCCAAGGGCGGCACCATGCGCCGGGCCGTCTGGGGTCACGCCTTCCGCAACGCGCTCATACCCATCGCCACCGGCTTCGGCGGCATCCTCACCGTGATGTTCGCCGGATCGGTCATCATTGAGCAGGTCTTTGAAATCCCGGGCATGGGCCGCCTCGGCCTCGAGGCCATTGTCGGGCGCGATTATGCTGTCTTTATGGGCATCCTCTCGCTCACCTCCATCCTCGGTCTCCTCGGCAACGTCCTCTCCGACTTCTGTTACGTCCTGATTGATCCACGCATCCACTTCGAACGGTAGCCAAACTGGCAGGATGTCGGGCTCTGGCCTGCCATCCTGCGGCTGACTTACGATATGTTGCATAAAAACGAAGCATTGCCCCAAGTCCACCCCGATGATAAGCTGAAAGTCATCAAATGGAGAGATAACATGCACAATGAATTCACGGCTATAGTTGAAAAAGACGACGAATGGTTTATCGCCTATTCTCCGGAAATTCCTGGCGCAAATGGACAGGGAAAAACAAAAGATGAAGCACTTGAAAATTTGTCGCAAGCAATTAATTTGATTCTGGAAGACCGGCGTGCCGATGCGGCCAATGGTTTGCCGAAAGATGCAGAACGATTAATGGTTGCAATAGGATGAAGCGTACCTCACTGGCGCAAAAAATATGTAAAAGTTTATCCATATCCGAAATAGGATAAACGAGTACACCGCCATGAATATCAACCCACTCACCCTCAAACGCCTCCGGCGCTTCCGACGCAAAAAACGCGCGTGGGTTGCCCTGTGGCTTATGATCCTGCTTTATGCAATCAGCCTCGCGTCCGAACTGCTCTGCAACGATCGACCGCTCTACCTCCGCTTCAACGACCGCTCCTTTTTCCCCGCCTTTCGTTACTATCCCGAAGACCTCTTTCTTGGAAATGGACGCCAAACACGCACCGACTACAAACAGCTCGAACACCATCCCATCTTCACTGCAAACCCCGACAACCGCATGTTCTTTCCGCCGGTCCCCTTTGGCCCGTATGAATCCATCAGCCCCGCAAGCATCCCGGAAAGCAACTGGGCGATGGTCACGCTCACCCCCGAACGCCACGCCGGAACCCTAAACATCGATCCCGACCTCGCCATCCAACGCTCCACCGGCTGCGGATTCTTCTTCGACACCCCCGATACCGACGTCGCCAGCCTCCAACTCCCCAACGAATGGGAACTCCCCGACGCCCTTCTTCAAGCCATCCGTGAACGATTCGCCAACCGCCCCGCCGAACGCTTCTCTCAAACCATCACCCGCCGCTCCGACCCGGAAAAAACCGCGCTCGTTACCCTATCCACCTTCACCTCGCGCTCCAACGCCCCCGACACCGTACGCCTCACCTTTCAAGAAGCCGATTCCCCCTCCTCCGCCCTGCGACGCCGAGTCCTCTTCTTCGACGCCCACGGCGTCCTGCAAAAAGGCTCCACCACCTTCTTTTCCACCCTCACCGAAGAACAACAAGCGCATCTGATCTCACTCGCCCAGAGCACCCTCCCCACCTCCACCTCTCCGCTGAAAATGGAGGGCGAACGTCCCCGCGAGCCGGACCTGCTCATCGCGGGCACCCGCTACACCCTAGAGGCCGTACCCAACACGGTGCAATGGCCCTATCCGCCCCTACGCGGACACTGGATGGGCATTGACAGCGCCGGACGTGACGTGCTCGCCCGCATCCTCTATGGCCTGCGCACCAGCATGACCTTCGGACTTCTCCTCGTGGTGGGTGCCATGTTCCTCGGCACACTCGCTGGCGCCGTCCAAGGATACTTCGCCGGACGCATCGACCTGACCATGCAGCGGCTCATCGAAATCTGGAGCGCGTTGCCCTTTCTCTACATCATGATCCTCATCGGATCGGTCTATGGGCGCGGCTTCATCCTCCTGCTCTTCTGCTACGGCCTCTTCAACTGGATTGGCATCTCCTACTACATCCGTGCCGAATTTCTCCGCCTCCGGCACCGCGCCTTTGTCGACGCCGCACGCTGCCTAGGTCTCCCCGCGCACCGCATCATGTTCCGGCACATCCTCCCCAACGCCATCACGCCCATCATCACCTTCTTCCCCTTCTCTCTCGTGGGCGCGATCGGATCGCTTGCCGCTCTGGATTATCTCGGCTTCGGCCTCCCGCCGCCCGTGCCCAGTTGGGGCGAACTCTTTGCTCAGGCCCAGACCTTCCGATGGGCTTGGTGGCTCATCCTGTATCCCGCACTCGCCCTCTTTATCGTGATGCTCCTCGGCGTCTTCATCGGCGAAGGCGTACGCGACGCCTTCGACCCCAAACCCGTTTCGCGCATGGAATAACTGAATGACCCCCCTGCTCTCCATACAAAATCTGACCGTGCGCTTCGAGACCGACGAAGGCCTCATCACCGCCGTCGATGGGATTTCCCTCGATATTCAGCAGGGGCAAACCTGGGGTCTCGTGGGCGAATCCGGCTCTGGAAAAAGCGTCACCGCGCTGAGCATTCTGCGCCTCGTTCCATCACCCCCCGGAATCATCGCCAGCGGCGCCATCCTCTTTCAGGGTCACGACCTACTCCGCCTCCCGATCGAGCAGCTCCGACCTCTGCGCGGCGAACAAATCAGCCTCATCTTCCAAGAACCCATGACCGCCCTTTCCCCCCTTCACCGCATCGGGGACCAACTCATCGAAACCATCCGCTTCCATCGCGCCGGCTCCCGGCGCGACGCCCGTAAAATCGCCCTCGACTGGATGGAAAAAGTCGGCATCCCCGATCCCGAAGCCCGCCTCGATGCCTGGCCCCATGAACTCAGTGGCGGCATGCGCCAGCGCGTCATGATTGCCATGGCCCTCATGCTCGAGCCGAGTCTCATCATCGCCGATGAACCCACCACCGCACTGGACGTCACTATTCAGGCCCAAATTCTTGATCTGATGCGCTCCATGCGCAGAGCCGACACCTCGCTCCTGCTTATCACCCACGACATGGCCGTCATCCGCGAAATGTGTACCCACGTCGCCGTGATGTATGCCGGCGAAATCGTCGAAACCGCCACCGCCGACGAACTCTTCCACAATCCCCTTCACCCCTACACCCGCGCACTCCTCGCCTCCATCCCCTCCCTGCATCGCGACGAAAAACGCCTACCCGTCATTGAAGGCCAAGTCCCCTCCCCGCATCAGATGCCTGAAGGATGCCGATTCGCCGCGCGCTGCCCCCTCCGATTCGACCGCTGCACCACTGAGCACCCAACACCCCTGGACCTCTACGGACGCCGCGTCGCCTGCTGGAAATATGCGAAAGACCGCGAAAAACAGGGTGTGTCTTCGGAAATATCGCATCCGTAGCGTGGACTTCCAGTCCGCGTTCTTCTGCCATCTCCGTCTTTGTGTTTTTGTATGAAAATTCCGCCACCCATGGACGGCGCGCGGCTCGCGCGCCTGAACGTCAAAGCCCATCGCCCACCGGCTCCGCGAAACATCCCAACGCCGGAGTAACTCCTCACGCTCAAGGCGTCGGAGCCCGACGCCCTCCACAACACCGAAAAGCGTCGGAGCCCGACACCCTCCATCGTTGAGTTCTATGATCTCTTGGTGGTGAATATCATGTATTCTTCCACGTCCCGGGGGCAAGGCGCACTGCGTGACCGGTCCAGCTCAGGCGTTTCTGCTTTTTTAGGCGCAGAATGAGGCGCGAGAGCGACTCCGGGGTGGTCCCGATCGCCGCTGCCACGTCTTTCTTGGACAACGGAACCTGCATTTCCTCCCGTTCTCCATATTGATCCCGCAGAAAAAGGAAGAAACGAGCCTCCACATCGAGAGCGGTGAGCCGCTGAATCTGCTCGGTGAGGTAGCGTTGCTTGTGCAACAGCATCACAATAAAATCCTGACGAAACGATTCCTCCGCCAGCAGGTGCCGAATGCCGGCGCGGGGAAGCGCCATCACCTCGGAATCCTGCAGCGCCACCGCCGTGACCGGATAACTGTCCCGCTCATACAAAATGACTTCCGCGAAAACCTCGCCGGGCTTGATTACGCGGATCACTGTTTCCCGTCCGTCCGGCGTGGTTTTATACAGTTGAATGCGCCCGCGAATGAGCAGATAGAAGGCATGCCCGGACTCCCCTTCGAGAAAGAGCCTCTCCTTTTTCGGTAGCGAGCGAATCGTGCAAATCGCCGCCAATTCGGCCCGACTGGACGGCTTCAGCTCCCGGAAAAACGGAACCGTCGTCATAATAACTTCATTTCGTGGTGATGCAGACATGCGCACTCTCCTTGCGTGCATACGATGCGGAAGCTGCCCCACCAAGTCAAGCCCAGTGAAAATACGGAGAGGTTTAACGCAGAGAGGCAAGTATCGCGAACTTTGGGAGGGACGTTGTCCCCAACGTCCTTTTATTTATCTCCAGATCGGTCCTTATTTCCTTTGCTCTTCGCACTCTTCCCGTTCACTCACTCTCCGCTTGGCCCGTGGGGACACGGGCCCTCCCGAAACAGCATTTCTCCTGTCATTTGCGTCCATATGCGTTCATTTGCGGTTCTTTCTCCCGGTTTTTATCATTATTTCCGCATTTTTGGTTTTGGCTATGCTGCTGCAAGACATAAAACTTGTCATTCGGGGTCCCAATCTGCGAAATGAGTGCCAAACAGAAAAAACGAGCCTCTTCAAAATAGATATAGACCATGAGAACAGACGACTTCAGTTATACCTTGCCCCCGGAGCTGATTGCACAGCATCCCGCTGAACGGCGCGACCATGCACGCATGATGGTGCTGGACCGCGCCGCGCAAACCTGGGCACACCGCTGCGTGAGCGATTTGCCGGACTACCTACGCCCGCACGACCTGCTCGTGCTGAACAATACCCGCGTCATCCCGGCACGTATCTTCGGACACAAACCTTCCGGCGGACGAGTCGAATTTCTTTTTCTCGAAGAAACGGCGTCCAACACCTGGCAGGTATTGATGCGTGCCTCGCGTCGCCCAAAGCCCGGCACGCGGGTGATGCTTGGGCACCACGGCGCAGCCGTGGAAATTCTGGAGGAAGGCAAACTCGGGCGGGCGACGGTCCGGGTGATTTCGGACCAGCCATTTCTCGACGTTCTGGAACAGGACGGTATCGCCCCGCTTCCCCCCTATATTTCGCGCGATTATTCATCCGAGCAGGACACCCCGGAAGACCGTGCGCGCTACCAAACCATCTATGCTTCACGGCCCGGCGCGGTGGCGGCACCGACCGCCGGACTCCACTTCACCCCTGAACTGCTCGATAAACTCGCCGCATGCGGGGTGGAACGGACAGAAGTCACGCTGCACGTCGGCATCGGCACGTTTCGTCCGGTCTCGGTTGAGCGTGTGGAAGATCATGTCATGGATGAGGAGCGCTACGAGATCACCGAGGCGACAGCACGGGCGATTGCATCAGCCCGCGAGCACGGCGGGCGCATCACGGCAGTGGGAAGCACCTCCGTGCGCACGTTGGAAACCGTGGCCGCGCGTCCGGAAGGCTTTGGCGCAGGCACGGGGCGTTCCGGATTGTTCATCACCCCGCCTTACTCATTCAAGCTGGTGGACCTCATGCTCACCAATTTCCACCTGCCCAAGTCAACTCTGCTGATGATGGTGTGCGCGTTGGCGGGGCGGGAATTCATGCTCGAGGCGTATCGGGAGGCGGTCCGGGAAAAATATCGCTTTTTCAGTTACGGTGATTGTATGCTGATCCTGTAAAGCGGGTGTTCCGTAACCGAACTGCAACGAGCAGGTATTTCCCGCATCTTCCAGTCGAGCACCATTTGTTCCCTGCCCGCTTTACTGAAAATCGCTGGCGCGATTTGGGATATACGTGGCATGGGCGTTTGGTCCGAGCGGTACATTCCGGTCGTAGTGCGAATTTTGGGAGGGATGCTGTCCTCAGCGTCCTTATA
>Ga0075120_10002853_pt1 | contig 12163 bp, 10 predicted proteins | sample AntAceMetag02UKL_FD_69792 | JGI IMG/M metagenome (GOLD analysis project Ga0075120, IMG submission 69792) | Saline lake microbial communities from Ace Lake, Antarctica - Antarctic Ace Lake Metagenome 02UKL | ecosystem: Environmental > Aquatic > Non-marine Saline and Alkaline > Saline | place... | reverse complement strand
TTTTGCCAATTTTAAAATCGATTCTGTTACACTCGGAAAGTCCGAAGAAACCTGCGATGACGATTCTTGTGTATGCAGCGAGCCGAAATTGGAAGATAAACGACATTCTCTTTTTCGCGCTGCCGACTACGCTTTTGCCGAATTGTTACAGGACATTGCCAAATGGTTAATTCTGGGTTTTTTGGTGGCTGCTCTAATTTCAGTGGTTTTACCCGATGATTTTTTCAGCTCTTTTAAAGGACTGGGTTTATTGGAAATATTGGTGGTTTTGGTGGCCTCAGTTCCTATCTACATTTGTGCCACCGGTTCAATTCCAATTGCAGCTGTATTATTGTTGAAAGGTGTCTCGCCTGGAGCGGCATTGGTTTTTTTAATGGCAGGTCCCGCAACAAACGTGGCAACAATGACCGTGCTCGGAAAAACAATGGGGCGGAAATCGTTGATAATTTACTTGGCAACGATAACCGTTGGTGCAATTATTTTTGGAATGCTTACCAATTGGTTGATTCCAACCGAATGGATTTTAAGTAAAGTGATGCATATTCATGGTGATGGAACAGGCCACGAAATGCTTCCAGAATGGTTGCAATTAACTTCTGCAATCGTTTTGGTTTTTTCAATTGTAGGAGGTTACTTCTTTCAAAAATATTTAAAGAAAATGCGAACTAAAAAAATTGAAGGAATTACGGTAAAAGTGGAGGGAATGACCTGCTCGCATTGCGAAGCAAATATGAAGAAAAATCTGGAAGCTTTAAAAGGAATTACAAGTGTTGTAGCCGTTAATAGTAGTAATACAGTAAAAATCTCGGGAACAAAAATAGATCTCAAAAAAGTGGAAGCAACGGTAAATGGTTTGGGTTATAAATATTTAGAGTAGAGGTTTCAATTGGTTGAGAAATATTATTGAATAATATCTCCCGGACTTTACGAAACAGCGTTCAGCGTAGCTAATTCCGATTCGTTAATCTTGAGCAGTGTTTTGCCTGCCAGACGTTAGACTGGGAAATCGCTGCATCCATTAGTACATATATTACTTTTTTTTCTGTACCTTCATTCATAAAATTAAATTGTCATGAAAAATAATAAAAGTAAATGTTTTAGAAATATCACTTTCCTTGTTATAATTATATTTTTTATAAATTGTTCAGGAAACAGAAGCCAACAGGAAAAGCAAACGAAAGTAGTAGCTCCTGAATTGGAAGAAGTGGATGGAACTTATCTTTTCGATGGAAATACATTGGAGGGGTGGGAGGTTACCCAGTTCGGTCCGCAAGGTCCAGTTTCGATTTCTGACGGCAAAATCATTCTTAATTATGGCGATGGATGCACTGGAATTACCTGGAAAAAAGATTTCCCAAAAGTAAATTATGAAGTGCATTTAGAAGCGATGAAAACTTCTGGAAATGACTTTTTCTGTGGAATGACATTCCCGGTTAATGACGATTTTTGCTCTTTAATTGTTGGTGGCTGGGGTGGTCCGGTGGTTGGATTAAGCTGCGTCGATGGTGCAGATGCTTCGGATAATAGTACAAAAATTCTGAAACGTTTCGACAAGAATATATGGTATAATATCAAACTTCGGGTTAACGATCAAAAAATTACGGCCTGGATTGATGATGAAAAATTAGTTGATTTTGAATACGAAGGTCATGAATTATACGTCCGTCCAGAAGTCGATCTTTCAAAACCATTTGGAATTTGTTCGTGGGTTACCACATCGCATTTGCGAAACATTTGGGTGAAAAATTTGGATACTGAAATACAAGAATAGATTTTGTAACTGATAAATTGTTGAATGAAAAACTGAAAACTGCGACTGAAAACTGATCCCTTTCTTATTTTTTCTTCTTCTTTTTTTTCTTTGCTTCAAATTCGCGCTGTTCTTTTTCATTTTCCCGAATTAACTTTTTCCAATTGTTGTCGGTGTCTTTTGTAAAATCAAGAGTTTCTCTGTAGGTTTCTCTTTCAATTTCCATCACTTTAATTTCTTTATCCAGAAAAGTCTCAATTTCAGTTAATATCTCTTTTTCTTCGGTGCTACAAAAAGAAACTGCCTGCCCTTTTTTTTTGCCTCGTCCTGTTCTTCCAACGCGGTGTACATAATTCTCAGGAACTTCAGGTAAATCGTAATTTACAACAAAATCAATGCTAGGAAAATCAATTCCCCGCGCGCTTACATCTGTAGCTATTAACAGTTTTATGGTGCCCTGGTAAAAATCTTCCATCGTTTGCGAGCGTTCTATTTGTTCCTTGTCGCTGTGAATAGTATTGCTTTCAATTTTAACCCGTTCCATTGCTTTTTTTACTCGCTCTGCCCGTACTTTTGTGCGCACAAATACCAGTATTTTGCTTTCCGGGTATTCAGTTACTAATCTTTCCAGGAAAGCACGTTTATCGTCCATTTCAATAAAAGCAACCGAGTGGTCGATGTTTTTTGCAACCGGATTTTTTGGGGAAATCTGAATTCGAATAGGTTTATTCACCAGTGAATAAGCCAGCTTTTTAATTTTGAGGTTAATGGTAGCCGAAAAGAATAATGTTTGTCTTTTATTCGGTAAATGTTTAATCAGATCGTTAATGTCTTTTATAAAACCGAGGTCGAGCATGTGGTCGGCTTCATCCAGTATTAAGATTTCAATGCGATGTAATTTTAAGTAACCCTGACTTACCAAATCGAACAAACGACCCGGAGTGGCAACAAGAATATCAACTCCATTTTCCAAATCGGCAATTTGAGGTGCCTGATCAACTCCGCCAATAATTCCAATTGTTTTTATACCGGTATTGTTCCCAATAGTTTTAAAAACTTCTGTTATTTGTTTGGCTAGTTCGTGAGTAGGAACCATTACAAGGCATTTAATTCCATCTGCCCTTTTAATTTTTTTACCTTTCTGAATTGTATTTAAAACAGGAATGGCAAATGCAGCTGTTTTTCCGGTGCCGGTTTGTGCTATTGCCAAAACATCTTCGCCCTTCATTATGGGCGGAATTGCTTTAAATTGAATATCGGTTGGTCTGCGAAACCCTAGTTTCTCCAGGTTCTTTTTTATCTCGAACGAAATGGAATAATCCTCAAACTTCATTTGTAACTTATTTAGGTTTGCAAAGATAGTTGAAACTCTGACAAAGAAGATAATTAACTGAATCTGGAATATTAAAATTGAATTATAATTTTTCTTTTTTTTGAGAAGGTTAAAATGGGCTTTTTATAGCGTAGCCCAAATTCGGGCCAAAGAATATCCCGGAGCTTTTATTTCCAAATCGAGAAAATATCCAAAGGGTGTTTGTGCAGTTGTAAAATCAGCATTCTGAAGTCGGTTTTCAGCCTGATCAAAAAGCGCTTTGGTAAATTCTACTGAGGCTTTCGATTCAGATAAATGGGCAAAAGAATGGAGAATTACTTTATTACAGTTGTTTTTTCTTGCCGTCCATTTTAAATGATTCACCAACTTTTTCTCACGACTTTTTACGTCTTTTTCCTCATCGCTTTCCTCCACCTGAATAAATGCCACAATTGAATCTTTAAAACTGGCACCTTCTGCGATATCTTCTGCACTCTCAAGATTTTTTAGAGCCGGTTTGTAAACAAACTCATCCACATACATAACCAATACTTTCATAAGTAATTCTTCAATTTGAAGGTTCAATTTTCTACTGCATAAAGCATTTCTAAACTAAGGTTCTCTGTCCAGGCACACAGTTCAGCAACTTGTTTATCCGAAAGTTTTGCCTTTTTGTGCATTTTCACGTAAGCAGTTATCGGCATTTTCTTTCGTTCCACTTCTTTACAAATCTCTTCCAGTGTTCCAATTTTATCATAAATGTCCATCTCCCCCCAATCCGAAAGATTTAGTTCCTCTTTTCCATCCACAACATGTTTGTTTATCATCCAAGAAACAGGCGCAATTTTATGGTACCATAAATAATTGGTTTGGTTTGAATGGCAATCTAAACAAGCATTTTGGAAAATGATTTTTATATTTTCAGGAACGTTTTCTTTTGCTAAAATATGGTTTGCAGAAGTTTCTCCCGTATTTTTTTCGGGTTGAAAAAATTGAATGGTAACAAATGCAACCAACAGGAGAATCAGAATAATTCGAATTGATTTTTTCATAATATAAGCAGGATGATTATAAAAACATTAAATAAAAAAATTCCCTCATTCGAGGGAATAAAATCTTTTAGACAACTAAAATTATTTGTTTTTCACCAAAGCTTCAGCCTCCTTTTTCGCCCACGAAATTAATATTTCTTTTTCTTTGTCTGTTAACTTTTTCTCCGGTTTGTTTTCGAGGAATTTTTTTGGTGGCATTTCATTTTTTTCAACAACATCTCCAATGTGTTTATAAGCGCTTATTTTTTTTATCATCGATAAACTAGCCAATTTTTTAAAATCGAGTTCTTCTTTTGCATCCTCGTTCCTCGAATCGCTATTGTGGCAAGCAAAGCACGATTTGTCAATAATCATTTTTACGTTATCTGGCAATTTGGGTGTGTCTTCTTTCGTTGGTTTATCAGAAGCTACAATTACAAGCGATGCGAATAAAAATAGAAATAGAAATCCAGAAATGAGTCTTTTGTTTTTCATGATCATAAAAATTTTAGTTAAATGTATTTTAGCAATTTACAATAATTCAATACTATAAACATATTTTTGCCCAGCTTTGTTGAAATTAATTGAAATAATTTTCTTCGTCATCTACTTACAGGCTAGTATTTCGTGAAAAATTAATTGATATATTTGTTGAAAATATTTTTTATGCGCGCTTTTATATTGTCGGTAATTTCTTGTTTTCTATTTTCTGCTACAAGTTGGGGGCAGATTTCGCAAGGTGGCTCTCCGCTTGAAATAGCACACCTTAAAAGTGCTGGAGTGCCTGTAATAGATATGCCTGCTTTTAATATTGATTTGGAGGTAAAAAGTGCAAATAAGGAGCAAGCTGAAGAAAAAAAATTAAAACCCTTTAAGTTTGCGCATGGTTTTAATGTGAATATTTCACCTGAAAAAGATGGCGTTTGGACAACTAATATTCAGGGTATTGATGTTTGGCAGGTGAAAATTCGTTCAGAAGGAGCTTACTCTCTTAACCTTGTTTTTGATAATTTTCATCTTCAGAATGGCGCCCGGTTATTTGTTTTTAGCGAAAATGAGAGGTATTGTTTGGGAGCATTTACTTCGCTGAACAACAAGTCTTCGGGTAAATTTGCAGTGATGCCGGTTGCTGGCGAAGAACTGACTGTTCAATATGAAGTACCAACAGGGACTATTGGGAAAAAGGATATTGTGATATCTTATGTGGGCCATGATTTTGTAGGAATTTTAAAAAGCGATGATCGCAGGCCTTTATACCCAACCATTGCTGGTGGATGTAATATCGATGTAAATTGCGATTTGGGAGAAGATTGGAAAGATACTAAAAACGCAGTTTGCAGGATAATTATTACCCGAACTAATCCTCCGGCATCGAGCGAGATATGTACCGGAGCATTGATCAATAATACTGCGGAAGACCAGAAACCATATGTTTTATCCGCTGCACATTGTTACGATAGGTGGGAATATGCGGAAACATCAGTTTATGTGTTTAATTACGAAAGCCCGTATTGTGCCCCATTAGATGGCGATCCTTCCAACTCAGTTTCGGGTGCTTTAATGAAGGCACAGTTTGATAGTATGGATTTTGCTCTGGCAGAATTAAGTTTAATTCCACCTCCCGAATTTCGACCTTATTACGCAGGGTGGGAGCGTTCTGTTACATTGCCCGACTCAACGGTGAGTATTCACCATCCGCAGGGAGACATTAAGAAAATTGCCATGGACGAGGATCTTCCTGAGATTACTGATTTTAGCAGCCGTTATACAGATAATGGTTTTTTAAAGATTCTAAGATGGGATGAAGGAGTTACTGAGGTTGGCTCTTCAGGTGGTCCACTCTTCAATATGGAACAGAATATTATTGGTACATTAACAGGTGGTCTTGCAATCTGTGCCAATCCGATTGATGATTATTTTGAACGATTTGCAATGTCTTGGGATTATAAATCTGATTCGGCGAAACAATTAAAGTATTGGCTCGATCCTTCCGGTTCGGATACTCAAAGATTGGATGGAAAGCAATTTTATGAAGGAGAGGAGATTTGCGAGGCATTTACAAATCTTAACGATGACGATGAGCATGATAATATTCCGATTTTTGTTTCAGAGGAATTTTCGGGATACTGGGGTGGAACAAATAGTGTTGGAATTACCGAGTTTGTCGAACAATTTTCGATTTATGGCAACGAACAACTTTCCGGAATTTCGTTGGGTGTTGGCAAAATTGATAAAAACCAGAGTAATACTCAAAGTCAAATTACAATTAAAGTTTACGATGGGAACGAACAACCGGAAACGTTGATTTATTCTAAAAATATTTTTATTAAAGATTTAGTAGAGGATGCAATGAATTTTATTGGATTCGATGAAATTGTGGAACCCATCGATACTTTTTTTGTGGGATTTGAATTGAGCAATATGTTACCACTCGATTCTTTTGTGGTTTACCAGTCGTTACGCCCGGCAAATACTGAGAACTTTTTTTATTTTAAACAAGACGGGATTTGGCAAAGTTACAAAGACGAAAGTATGGGATACAATTCTATTGTAAATGTTTTTGAATTGGTTGTATGTAATACAGATGATACTCTTAACGATAAATCCATTGTTGACGATCCAGAGGAATTTTTGGTATTTCCCAACCCAACACAAAATGTTTTTACGATAGCAGGAGGTTCGGAAATAACAGAAGAGGATATTTTGATTTCTAATTTATTAGGACAATTTGTGGAATTTAAATCCACTAAAATTCATGAGCGAAAAATAGAAATAAATCTTGCTGGAAATGTACCCGGTGTATATTTCGTCCGTATTAATACCAGCGAAGGATTTGTTTCCAGAAAAGTTTCTTATGTTCCTTGGTAAGCGGAGCCGATTTTTAATTTATGACTTATTAAAAAAAAAAAAATGGATAGTACCTTTTATACTATCCATTTTTTCGTAAAAATAAATTTTTAAGTTTCTTCCTCCCCAATCTCTTCGGCTGATGAAGTAATCTACTTTCTACCGCTGGAAGATTCCACGTAATACAAGGGTTTTTCGTTTCGGAGCAAATCCGCCAGATAAACGGCATCTTCTTTTGGAGGAAACCAATTTTTGTTTTTCCAACTTCCATCAACTTTGTAATGGATAATCACCCAGGGTTTGTTGTCTTTCAAATCGTACCTGAGTACATAATTTTCAATTTTGTAAACAGCCATAACTTATTATTTAGGTTTGTCGAATAATCATAAGTTACGACAAATTTTTTTGTTATAAAAAAATCTGTGACTGGCAAACCCTGAGTTTTAATCATAATATTCTTTAAGCCATGCCGCGCAATCTTCAATACTGTCAAACAAAAATTCTTCGGGAATAATATTCGGAATCATTCTGTTTTTCTTAAATAAATAGAGTGGCTGCGGTTGCATCATTGTCACTACTACTACAATTCCCAATTGTTGCATTTCTTTAATTACCTCTTCAAGTGCATACAATCCGGATTGGTCGATAAATGGAACGCGTTTCATTCTGAATATAATAACTTTTGCATTTGAAGGTATTATATTTATTCGCTCTAAAATTTTGGCGGCAACTCCAAAAAATATTGGTCCATCAAATCTTTTTATATAAACGCCTTCCCACTTGTTTAACGACAAATTTGCTTCATCCTGCCAGGCAATTTCCCGGTCGTATTTGTCTACTTTATTTAGCGAAGTATTATGTTCAACCATATCACTGGCTTTTCTCATAAAAATAAGTGAAGCAACAACCATTCCTATGCCAACAGCCTGTAATAAATCTACAAATACGGTTAAAACCAATACAGCAACTAAAATAAGAGCATCCGCTTTTGGGATGTTAAATAGATTTTTTAATCCCTTTATGTCCAGAATACTTATACCAACTGTTATTAGAACTCCGGCGAGTGCCGACAAAGGAATATATGCTACATACCTTCCCATTCCAAGAATAATAAGCAATAAAAGTAAAGCATGAATCACTCCTGAAACCTTGGTTCTTCCACCTGATTTTATATTAACAACGGTTCTCATTGTTGCACCAGCTCCGGGAATACCACCAAAAAAAGACGATACAATATTTCCAATTCCCTGCCCAATTAATTCTTTGTTGCTATTGTGTTTTGTTCGCGTTATATTATCCGCAACCACCGATGTTAATAGTGAATCAATTGTTCCCAAACCTGCCAAAGTAATAGCCGGTACAAAAATAAGGCTTAAATCGGCAAAAGTAATTTTTGATAACGATGCGATTTTTAATACAGGAAATCCAGAAGCTATTTCTCCAATTAATGGAGTTTCCAGTTTAAAAAGAAAACTTACGAGTGATATTACAATTAGGGCTATTAAGGTACCTGGAATTGCCTTCGTAATTTTTGGAAACAAGTAAATAATTACAACGGTAAGGCCGGCCAAAAGAATTGATACTAAATTGCTATTAATAAGGGCATCTGGCATTTCTAAAAAAATATCAATTATTTTACCGGGCGAGGCTAAACCTAAAACAGGGAAAAGCTGAAAAATGATTATAATAATTCCAATTCCACTCATAAAGCCGGATAAAACCGGATAAGGAATATATTTTATGTATTTTCCGATTTGTAAAACCCCAAAAACAATTTGTAAAACCCCAGCCAATAAAAATGTCAGGATAATAATTCCCATCGCATCTTGAATGTTTCCATAATGGGCAATTGCTGTTGTGACCATTACTGCCGAAACTACAGTCATAGGTCCAGTTGGTCCGCTTATTTGACTGTTCGTTCCCCCAAAAATAGCTGCAAAAAATCCCAGAAACATTGCTCCGTATAAACCTGCACTTGCACCTAATCCCGATTGAACACCAAATGCCAGAGCTAAGGGCAAGGCAACAACTCCGGCAGTTAAACCACCAAAAACATCACCTTTCAAATTTTTAAATTTCATGTGTTTTGTTGAAATGATAAAAAAAAATACTTGCTTGTTAATCTAATTCCAGAAGCGAAAATAATTCTGGTTTTATAGAAAATAATTTTGAAAAAAGTTGAAATTAATTCGGTTGCGAAATTAAAAAAAGTAACAAGGTTATAACGTTACAGCACGATAAAATTAAAGTAGTTTGTAATAAAATAAGGTTTGGGATACTTAGTAGGTTGAGGTATAAAAACCAGAATATGACGATGTAAATATTTTATGATTTTGGAATAAAAGGAAACTGTAAAACTCTCACAATGCAAATATCAGTAAAATGTAAAAATATTTGTGTTAATTCTGTTTTGTAACAGTTACAGGGTCGAATGGTAAAGAAGAGTGGTGAAGATTAATTTTCAAATTTCCATTTTCTGAACGGAAAAATCCCAACGAAAATTCAACTTTTTCTTCCTTTTCGTCTAAATCTCTGAAAAAATAATTCCCCATTGATACTGCATATTGTTTCATTATAATAATTCCTGCATTTTCAAAACGTACATTTATCCAAGGTTTTAATGCAAATCCAGAGTCTCTGGGGAATTTCGGGTTGCCACCCACAAAATAAGATTCAGCACTTTCTACGGTTAATCTAAACGGATAAAGACTGGCTAAAGTTGGTTTGAAAAGGACTTTACCTTCTTCGTAACCATAAAACCGTTTGACATGATTCTTTGCAGCCGTATTATAATCTCCTTTACCTATATATATTTTCCCTATATTTATTATACTATTGCCCCAATCATTTTGGATTTGCTCAATTTCTTCGAATGATATATTTAGATCCATATTTTAAAGTTCCGTTTTTTGAACTCTCAAAATACACATTTTATATTGTATTATTAACCACGGAAAATATGTTACAGGAAAGAAAATTAATTTAAATTATGTTCTAAAAAACCAGCGATTTGCTCAATAGTCATTCTTTTGGCAATAATTTTTTTGTTTTCATCCAGAATATAAACGCCCGGAGTTTTTCTTGCATCGTACGATATCTTAAATCGCGACAGATGATCTTTGTCCCAAACATTTAACCACTCGAATAGATTATGTTTCGTTAAAAATGTACCCCATTCTTCTTTGTTATCCATTGAATAAATGGCAAAAACTTCCAATCCTTTATCTTTATACTTTTGATAAACTTCGTCATAAAATTGAGGAACAAATACTTTACAGTGAGAACAGTTGGGTTCGTATATAAGTACAGCGGTAATTTTTTTATCTATTTGATGAAGATTGATATACTCTCCTTCGAAACTTTCCAGGGTTAAATCGGGAGCAGTTTTTCCAATTAAATTTTTTTCTAAAAAAAGTACGTTTTCTTTGATTTTTTCCATCGATTCGTCGGTGGTCCAAAATGCATCACCACTTAGGTAATAGGTTTTTGCCAAATCAACAAAGAGAGCATCTATTCCCATAATATTGCTGTTAATGCTTGAATTTAGAAACCAGGAAACCGCAAATTGAAAAATGCGTTTATGAGGGCGAACATTTTCAATAAATTCAAATATCTGGGGACGAATTGAATCGTAATTTTGATAAAGTACTTTGGTAAACCAGGTTTCTAATTTAGGTTTTAATAGTGGCGTGTACAAAAACCGTTCGTCGGTATAATCAAAATTGTCCCAAAAATGTTTTTGCTGATATTGGAATTTTGCCAAAAGCAAAAGCGAATCGTTTTCCTGAACGTTTTTAGGAACAGTTGAAATATCCAGAATCGGAACATAATTCGACATTAAAAATCTGGTCAAAAATGTATTTGGATAATCTGTATCAATTCTTTCCCAATAACGGTGAAGTTTGGGTGTTAATTCGGCTAATTGTTCCTGATAATCTTTTTTCTCGTCACCAGTTGCCGATTTTAATTTTTGCTGAAGCTCAGTACTTTCCTTTTTAAGATTATTTAGAAAAAGAATATAGCTGATAAATTCCTCCGTTTCAATGGCATCTTTTACTTCAACAGAATTACTCGCAAATGTTTTATTTGTGATTGTGAAATTTTGATCGGCGCCTAAAATAAAATCGAAGTGGTTTTTATCGTCTAAATAAATTTTGTACAAACCTTGAGGAAGTAGGGTGTCGCCCTTAAAAATGCCTGAACCGCTTGCATCCAAATGAAGCGTGTCGTCGATATAAATATTGCCAATGTAATAATGTGCAAGAAACACGTCCTTGTCTTTTGCCAATTCCAGATTGATTTGAATCTGGTATCCCTGACTAAATGTTACAGTTGAAATGAAAAGTAAAAAGGGTAAAATATATTTTGTCATCGGGTTCAAAAATTTTTGTCAAAAGTAAAATATTTTATTCAAAATATAGTTTTACACAATAGTTAAAGAAGGCCTGTAAATAACTTAGTCGGAATATTTCCGTAATTTTAACCCAATTCAAATTTTGGTTTATGCTTTCAATAAACATTCCGGTTTATAACATCGAAGTAACTAGTTTGGTTCTGCAATTAATTCAACAGGCGATAAAACTTGATGTTCCGTTTGAAATAAGAGTTTATGATGATTGTTCGAATGATACAATAAAAAATAAAAACCGCATTATCTCTGAATATTCGAATGTGGTTTATTTGGAGTTGGATGAAAATCTGGGACGGTCAGCCATTCGCAATAAAATGGGTTTTGAATCGAAGTTTGATTTTTTGCTTTTTATTGATGCCGATTCGAAAGTTGTACGAGACGGCTATTTGAAAATATTTTTAAATAAGAGCAAACCCAATCGTGTTTTATGTGGTGGAACTGCTTACCAAAAAGAGAGGCCTTCGCAACCGGAAAAATTATTACGTTGGTTTTATGGGATAAACAGGGAAGCGGTTTCAGCTGAAATCCGAAACAATAATAAAGGATTTATAATCACTTCTAATAATTTTTTGATTGAAAATAGGGTTTTTGCAAAAATTCATTTCCGTGAGGATGTAAAAAATTATGGACATGAAGATACTTTATTGGGTTACGATTTATTCAATAATGAAATGGAGATTTTGCATATAAATAATCCGGTGGAACATACCGGGCTGGAAGATTCTAAAGTGTTTATTTATAAAACTAAAGTAGCATTGGAAACTTTGTTCCAAATAACGAATGATCTTCTCTTAAACGACATTGTTTTTATT
>Ga0075120_10002849_pt1 | contig 12177 bp, 11 predicted proteins | sample AntAceMetag02UKL_FD_69792 | JGI IMG/M metagenome (GOLD analysis project Ga0075120, IMG submission 69792) | Saline lake microbial communities from Ace Lake, Antarctica - Antarctic Ace Lake Metagenome 02UKL | ecosystem: Environmental > Aquatic > Non-marine Saline and Alkaline > Saline | place... | reverse complement strand
TGAAGGGTCAGGAAAAGCAGGGTGGTAAAACACTAATTTTCATCGATGAAATACAGAACTCGCCGCGTGCAATAAACCTGTTGAGGTATTTTTATGAGGAAGCTCCCGAGCTGCATGTTATTGCAGCAGGGTCGTTGTTAGAGACCTTGATTGACCGACAAATAAGTTTTCCGGTGGGCCGGGTTGAATATTTGCCGGTTTTTCCCGCCTCTTTTCCTGAGTTTTTATCCGCATTGGGGGAGCCTCTTTCATTGGACATTTTAGACCAAATTCCGGTTCCGGAATACGCACACGAAAAATTAACAAAACTTTTTAGGGAATATACTTTGGTTGGGGGAATGCCGGAGGTGTTACAAACTTATGCAGATAATAGGAGTGTAGTGGCTTTATCAAGAATTTACGAAGGCCTGATCTTAACGTATTTGGACGACGTTGAAAAATATGCCAGGAATGAAACCATGTCCAAAGTGATCAGGCACATCATCAAAAGCTCTTTCAGCCATGCCGCTGTACGAATAACATTTGCCGGCTTTGGAAACTCCTTCTATAAATCACGTGAAGTAAGTGAAGCCTTCGATGTGTTGCAAAAAGCGATGTTAGTTAAACTGATTTACCCGGTTACCCAATTAAAACTACCAATAAAGGAAAATTTCAAAAAATCACCAAAGCTGCAATTACTGGATACCGGTTTGGTTAATTATTTTTCCGGGATGCAGAAAGATTTGTTTGTTTCAAGCCAGATAGATGAAGTGTACGAGGGCAGGATAGCTGAACATATCGTAGGCCAGGAACTGCGTTCTATCAGCAAATCATTGCTTGAGAATTTGAATTTTTGGACCAGGGAAGAAAAGCATGCTGATGCTGAAATTGATTTCATTAGAAAATTCGATGGCCTGGTAATACCAATTGAGGTTAAATCAAAAGTTACAGGAAGGTTGCGTTCGCTGCATCAGTTTATGGATAAGGTTAACCATGGGTTTGCAGTACGTGTTTATTCAGGAAAATTGAAAATAGAAAAGCTGAAGACCATGAGCGGAAAGTCATTTCATCTGCTTAACCTCCCTTTTTATCTTGTACATAAAATTGACTTGTACCTGGAAAAATTTATCCTGGATCCTGAAATTTTCAGGAAGTCGATGAAATAAAAAACCGGCACCCCTTTTCAGGAGCGCCGGTTACTATTTGCGGTTAGCAGTTTTTGAGCAGTTCAAGAACGTAGTTGAGCGAAGTGAGTGTATAAATAGTGTTCGTCTATAAAGCCCAACTTCTGTGTTGTTGCTCAAAATCCAAATCCTCATCCCGCCCAATGCGGTACTGCGGTTTGAATTTTTCACACGCCTAGAATTTGAACTTTCTAGAACAAACACTCGACTTTATGGACAGGGCTAAATAGTGGAAGATAAACCGCAATAGTTTCCTAATTACTCTTTGGTGAAAACGTAATCCTTGTCGGCAACAGCCATGTGGCAACCATTACACATGCCGTCGAAGAGGCCGCGCTGGGCAATTTCGCCGGTAGCAGGATCGAGCATAAACCATTCCCAATCGTTGTGGTCGGGATCAAAGTCGTTGCCGCGTTTGGCCATAGCTGTCATTTCAATAATGTTGCCATCGCCATCTTTGGTTTCTTTAAAAAACATAGTCCCAACAGGATACTGCTCGTTGTCGCTTCTCGCGTTGTTGGGGTCTTCCCAGATTTTACGAACAGCATCGGCATTGTTGCCCTGGTGGGCTGGCCCCAACGATGGGCTCGGCCCCTGTCGTTCTGTGACGTAGGTCCAGGCATCATAATCAGCAAACGATTCATTTTCGGCAACAAACTCTGCCGGCGGATCGTCGTCGTCATCCTTATTACAGGATGTAAATACCACTGCTGTCGCCATCAGTAGCATTGTTAAAAAAGTCAATTTAGATTTCATAAGTATAAAGATTTTAAATGATTATGCCCTAATGGTCGGGCACTATTTAAAATCCTTACAGATAAGCTAATTTATTTTTGAAGGGAATTTTCGATTTTGCCTTGTATCTTCTGCCTGGCAGCAGTTTCGAGATGTAAATTATTTTCTGAAAAAGATTGATCGAAATCGGAAACGTGCTTTTTGATGGCATCATTTAACAACACACTCTGACGTTGGTATTGCTTACACGCACTGCAAACGGTGGTATGCATTTTAAGCTGGAAGTTTTCGCCGCATGATAGCTTGTCCCCTGATTTTTTCTCAATCAGGGTCGTTGCTTTTTCGCACGACAACATCATTTTATTCATTAAGCCTTTCATTCTATAATTGTGTTTTTCGTTCTACGTTTTGAGCTCAGAGTTCTCTCTCCCGAAACATTATATCTATTTACCTTTTTCAACTCACGCTCTTTCATCAATAAAATTCTCCTCAATACACCGCCTGAGTTGTAACTTCGCCCGGTGCATAATTACCCACAGATTGGACGAGGTAATATTTAGTTCCTTACAAATTTCGGATGTTGCTTTTTCTTCCATGTATTTAAAAGTTATCAAAGCTTTCCATTTTTCGGGTAAAATCCCTATGCACATTTGCAGGATTTGTCTGAATTCGTCGTCATCTAATAAATGCTTTTCATCCTCATGCCAGTTGTGTGGCTTCTGGTTACTGTTCCAGGAACCCATATTGTCGAAATATTTTCCGATGAAGGATTCACCCGACCCGCTACTTCCAAGGCGGCTCTCTTCCATCTCATATTTCACAAACGCCTTGCGGTAATGATCGACAATTTTATTTCTCAGTATGGAAAACAACCAGGTTTTTTCGTTGCTATCACCCCTGAAATTCTTCATTGATTTTAAAGCTGATAGAAAGGTCTCTTGCACCAAATCCTCAGCCAATGCCCTTTTCCCTGTACGGTGATAAGCCCAGGCAAACAGGTCGTCGCCGTAGTTATCGAGCCAAAGTTCAGGATTTAGGGTTTTATTTGGTTTGGTGGAGGCCATATCTAATTATCTTTAAGCAGGTCGTACAATTTCTTCGGATCCTGCCTATTATCCCAAAATGCGGTTATTATCACCCTGGTTTTAGTTACTTTATAAAATAAACTATAGTGTCCCAATGATGTTCGTCTTGTCTCTGGAAAACTTGTCGGAACTGATGCATTTGGATTTTCGGCTATAAAATCAGTTCTTTCCCAAACAAGCTCTGCCATTCTTTTGTTTTTATTTTAAGATCTTCTTGAGAAATCATCTTGCCCCGCTTAATATCCGCATTACTCATTTGCAGCATTAGTTCTTGTTCTTTAGTGAGCTGAAAAACCTCACTTCCTGATGAGCTAACGGATACAAGTTCATTGAGGGCAATTAAGTATTCCTCACTGGTGATTGTCATTATCCGATCAATAAGGTCGTTTCTGATATGGTCAACTGAATACATTTTCAATAGTTTACTACAAAGATATGTGTAAATGAGAGAGGCACATATTTTTTTAATCTTTTTATGAAATCTTGCTGATGTTTCATTCTCAACACTAATGCACAAACATCATTGTCAAATTATCAAATCATCACATTCTCTAATTGTCCATTTCCCTATCTTTGCCGAAATTTTCAAAAAGCTAATTTTTTTGATATGAAAGCAATAGATAAAACACCCAATCAATATAAAAGGACGACTGTAACGTCAGCTCTGCCGTATGCTAATGGCCCGTTGCATATCGGCCACCTGGCTGGGGTTTATGTGCCAGCAGATATTTACGTGAGGTATTTACGGTCAAAAGGTGAGGATGTAATTTTTATTGGTGGATCGGATGAGCACGGGGTTCCCATTACTATCAAGGCGCGTCAGTTGGGTGTGTCCCCACAGGATATTGTGGATAAATACCACGCGATCATTAAAAAATCGTTTGAAGATTTTGGGATTTCATTTGATGTGTATTCACGGACGTCCAACCAAATCCATCACGAAACGGCTTCTGATTTTTTCAAAAAGTTGTACGATCAGGGTGATTTTATCGAACAAACCTCAGAACAATATTACGATGTGGAGGCCGATCAATATTTGGCCGATCGTTACATCACCGGCATCTGCCCGCATTGTAGCTTTGAAAGGGCTTATGGCGATCAGTGCGAGAACTGCGGCACTTCACTCAGCGCCACCGACCTTATCAATCCAAAATCGGCATTGAGTGGAAATGTTCCGGTTTTGAAAGAAACCAAACACTGGTACCTGCCTTTGGACAAATACGAGGGTTGGTTGACAGAGTGGATCATTGAAGGGCATAAAGATGACTGGAAACCCAATGTTTACGGGCAGGTAAAATCATGGGTTGATCATGGCCTGCAACCCAGAGCCGTTACCCGTGACCTGGATTGGGGTGTTAAGGTCCCCTTGGAAGATGCAGATGGAAAGGTTCTGTATGTTTGGTTTGATGCACCAATTGGTTATATTTCTGCCACACGCGAATGGGCTGCTGAAAAAAATACCGATTGGGAAAAGTGGTGGAAAGATCCTGAAACCCGCCTGCTTCACTTTATTGGTAAGGACAATATCGTTTTCCATTGTATCATTTTTCCGGCAATGCTTAAAGCCGAAGGCACCTACATTGTTCCCGAAAACGTCCCCGCATTCGAATTCCTCAACCTGGAGAACGACAAGATTTCCACTTCCCGTAACTGGGCAGTGTGGCTGCACGAATACCTGGAAGAGTTCCCCGGCAAACAGGATGTGTTGAGGTATGTTTTAACTTCAAATGCCCCCGAAACCAAGGACAACGATTTTACCTGGAAAGACTTTCAGGCGAAGAATAACAACGAACTCCTGGCTATTTTCGGGAACTTTGTAAACCGCACCTTGGTGTTGACCCAAAAATATTTTGAAGGCAAGGTTTCCGAGATTACCGGCCTTACTGAAGAGGATAGAAAAGCGTTTGAAGAAATTGCTGCCTTCCCCGGGCGGGTCAGCAACAGCCTTGATAAATTCCGCTTTCGCGAATCGTTGAGTGAGATGATGAACCTGGCCCGTTTGGGAAATAAATACCTCACCGATAACGAACCCTGGAAAATTTTTAAAACCAACCCGGAACGGGTGAAAACCATCCTGAATGTTTCTCTGCAAGTTTGTGCCAACCTATCCATTTTGGCTGAGCCTTATCTTCCATTTACAGCACACAAGTTGGCCGCGATGTTGAACCTTGAAGGTTTGAGCTGGAAGGATGCAGGACAAACCGACCTGCTCAAAGCCGGAGATTTGATTAACAAACCGGAATATCTTTTCGAGAAAATTGAAGATGCTGCCATAGAAGCCCAGGTACAGAAATTACTCGACACAAAAAAAGAGAACGAAGCCAACGAATTTACTGCCAATCCTGCAAAAGACAATATTGAATTTGAAGATTTCGCGAAGCTTGACATCAGGGTGGGGACTATCCTTGAAGCTGAAAAAGTAGCTAAGACCAAAAAGCTGCTCAAGCTGAAGGTTGACACGGGTATTGACCAAAGAACTGTTATTTCGGGCATAGCCGAATTCTTCAAGCCTGAAGAAATCGTAGGCAGAAAAGTCAGCATCCTGGTCAACCTGGCACCTAAAAAACTCAAGGGCATCGAATCGCAGGGAATGATTTTGATGGCTGAAAACCCTGATGGTACCCTCGGATTTGTTTCACCACCCGATGATTTTGTGGATGGGAGTGAGGTGAAGTAGAGACCTTATCTTATTAGTTTTTTAAGATAATTCTCCCGATCCACAACAGTAAAACTACTATCGGGATAAGTTTCAAGAAATTCTTTTGGCCATTTTACATTGGATTTAGGATTGTATTTAAATTCATAGGCGTGAAGTTTTCCGGAATGCTCTTCAATAAAATCAATTTCTTTTTGATCATAGGTTCTCCAGAAAAAAGTGTTTGAAAACAGCCGGTGATACTGTGCAAACTTTATCCTCTCAAGAATGCAGAAGTTTTCCCACAAGCCACCAACGTCATTACGTAAATCAATAGGATTGAAATTTTGGATGATTGCATTCCGTATGCCTAAATCGTAGAAGAAAATTTTCTGGGATTTTGCAATCTCCTTTCTGAGGTTGCGGCTAAAAGAACCCAATCGGAATATTACAAAGGACTTTTCGAGCAACTGGATGTATTTCTGTACTGTTTGCACTGAAGTGCCAATGGTTTTTGATAGCTCATTAAACGACACTTCTGAACCTACCTGAAAAGCTAATGCTCTTAGTAAATTGAGTAGCAAATCAGACCTTTTCAGCCTTTCGAATTGCAAAACATCTTTATACAAATAATTGCTGGCAATATTATTCAACTCTTCAAGCATGTCTTCCTCCGGATTGTCAAACACTTCGGGGTAAAGCCCAAACCTCAGGATGTTTCCTAATCGGGCATTTAAATCCACAGATGAATAGTTTTGCAGGATTTCTTCAGCAGAAAATGGCATCAATAAATATTGGCGCGACCTCCCGGTTAAAGGTTCGGAAATGGTATTGCCAAGCTCAAAACTTGATGAACCGGTGACGATAAGTTGCAAATCCGGGAAGCTGTCGTTAATGATTTTAAGGGTCAATCCGATATCCTTTATGTATTGGGCTTCATCCAATACCACAATTTTATCTTTTCCGAGGAATGATCTCAAGGCCTCACTATTAGTGGTTTCAAGGGCTATTTTGTTTTGCAATAGCTCGCAATTGATGTATTTACCATTCTCATGTTTCTGCAGTATGCTTTTGGATAGTGTAGTTTTTCCAACCCTTCGTGCACCATAAATAATTATAACCTTGTTTTTGAATAAATTGGCTTCGATATGTTCCTGTATGATTCGTGTGTATTTCATAATTCATTACGTTTACTTCACAAATTTAGCTAAATTTATTAAGTTTACTTCACAAATTCATAACAATTTATTAAGTTAGTATTTTATAAAGAGTTTATTATTGTCAAAAATCCGTTTGTTAATTTCTTGACAAAATCGCATACAACTTGCTCCACCAAAAGAGTTTATTTATATTCGCAGGGATTTTCACACAAAAGCACCTAAAAACATGATCATAAACAAAACTGTTTTGTCTGATGAGCTTACCGTACCCAAACGATTGAGTTCAACAAAAAACCACATTCACTTTCTTCAAACTGTTTTGCTGCTCTTTTTCACTTTATCGTTTGTGCAACTGCAGGCACAGGATGGATGGAAACAATTTCGTGGCTCCGATCGGAGTGGAGTTTTAACGGGCACTGAATTCCCTGAAGCACTTCCCGAGAACGGGCCGGAGCTTTTATGGTCCTTAGAAGTTGGTAATGGATTCCCGGAAGTAGCAGTTGATGGAAATGTGGCGTACATCTTTTCCAGCGATTCCATAGACGGGGCTAATGAATATCTCGCAGCAATTAAAATTGAATCGGGAGAGGAGTTATGGAAAACCAAACTTGATTCGATATTTTTTGAAGTTGATGGCTGGGGCCATGGCCCGCGGGCTACTCCGGCAATCGCTGATGATATGATTTACTGCCTGACCGGTTACGGAAAATTCATTGCCTTAAAAACCAAATCCGGCAAAATTGACTGGACGATAGATTTGCCTGCAGAGTTTGGTTCTGCCCTCCCACGTTGGGGTTTTACTTCCTCGCCTATGCTTGTTGACGACATGGTGATTGTGGAAACCGGTGGGACAGAAAACCGGGCTTTCACTGCATTCAATCAAAAATCGGGAAAGATAACCTGGAGTAAAGGTGTCGGGATTACAACGTATAACTCACCTGCCATTGCTGAAATAAACGGGCAAACCAACATTGTTTTTGCCAACGACACCATGTTGACCTCCTTCAATCCGAAAGGTGAAGAGCTTTGGGCTTTTAGGATGCCACTCAGAAGCCCCACAGCAATGCCGGTTTTTATTGCGCCGAACAAGTTTTTCGTATCATCGGTAAGCGATGTTGGAGGCTTTGTTGTTGAAATAAACAACAACGAAGCAAAGGAAATATCCACCAGCACTACAATGCAAAACAACTGGAGTTCGTCTTGCTATTTCGATGGTTATTTATATGGTTTTTCAAAGGCCAAATTACAATGTGTTTCGGTGGAAACAGGCGAAATGCTTTGGGGAAAGCGAGGGTACGGAAAAGGAAGCCTGATTATAGTTGGCGATAAATTGGTGGTAATGTCCGATCAGGGCAAGGTAATTATTGTAGAAGCCATCCCTGATGCATACAGCGAAATTGCATCTTTCCAAGCCCTTCAGGGGAAATCCTGGACAGCCCCGTCCTACGTCGATGGAAAGCTCTTCGTAAGGAATTTATCAACAATGTCCTGTTTCAAATTATCTAAATAAAATGAGCCATGAAAAAAGTATATGTAATATTTTCGTTTTTGTTTGTATTTGCAGGCTTTAGCTTTGGCCAGACAGCCGATGAAATTATCAATAAACATATTGATGCCCATGGCGGCCTCGAAAACTGGGAGGCCATCCAATCGATAAAAGTCACAGGAAATTTTACCAGCTTTAGCGAAATGCACCCTTTTACAATGATTAAAGCCCGTGGCGGTAAATTTTATTCTGAACATAATTTGGGCAACCAATTTGTAACTGAAGGTTGCGATGGTGAGATATATTGGATTGAAGACCCCTGGTTTGAGCTTGGTGGGCCACATTTATCGAATGAAGCAGAAGCTTGGATAACGGAGCAAAAAGCAGAATTTTGCACTCCTTTTTCTAAGTATAAGCAAAGAGGATTTGAAGTTAGCTATGAAGGCATTGAGCAGGCAGAAGGCAAGGATTGCTACAAATTAATATTAAGCCGTGATGATGGAAAAGAGGAAACCTGGTATCTCGACACTAAAACATATCTGGAGGTAAAATCAGTTTCCCTTTGGGCCGATTTTGGCAGGCTCGTACCTTCCGAAACATTTTATGATGATTTCAGGGAAGTTGGTGGAGTAGTACTTCCCTTTTTTGTCGAGCGTGTGTTTAGCATCCGCGACAGGATAACAGAAATTGAAAACATTGAGTTTAATGTTGAACCTGATCCTGCCATATTTCAATTCCCTTTAAGTGAAGAAATGAAAAAACTTTCTTTTATGGAAGGTAACTGGAGTGTGATTTTTGAAACAATGGGAAGATCGGGTGTGCTGGAAAGAGCTGATTCCACTTCATCCATGATTGAATTGGTGGATGGAATGAACCTTTTGCAGGAAAAAATTTCCTTTGTCAGCTATTTCCCGATTAACAAAATAGCCAACTGGTCTTACAATTCTGAGTTGGAAAACTACGTAATGAATATATTCAACTCATTTTATTCGAGATCAGAAATTTTTACCGGGAATTTTAGTGGCGATACTTTAATCTTTGAAAACAGCCATGTGAAATTCAATGATGAACCCAAAAGCCGTTTGGCAAAATTCAAGATTTTACCGACGGATGAAAGCAATTTCATATTGGAAGTTTTACAATCGAGAAACGAGGGTAAGAGTTGGGCTCCGCAGCAAAGGTTTACTTACAGTAGGATTAAAGATTAAAAATTGAGGTTGAAACCTTCCAGGTGGGGTGTTAAAAATTGATTTTCTGTAAATTGTATCTTTCTGTTTATGTGGCTATTAAGATTTATTGAGAAAAACGCCTTTTCGTTCCGTTTTATCAATTTTGTCAAGGGTTTTTGCAAAGAGATTTCTCCCTCCTTGCCCGCCGCTTCGCTTTGGCAGGCGGGTCGGTCGAAATGACAAAGTTGTAGTTTATTGGTTTGGGGGAAAGGGACAGCGGGCGCAGAGCGCCCGCTGTCCCTTTCCCTACAAGACATTCATGAACTTTGTCATTTCGATGGAGTGCAGTCCCGCACGTGCGGGAAGAAATCTATCTTCATGATAATGATAATCTTATAAAAAGAGAATTAAAGAGAAAAATAGAATAAATGGAACGTAAAAGTAAAATACAGATTTAACACCCCACCTGGAAGGTTTTCCTTTCTTAAAATAAATTTCCAATGAATATCTCGAAAGCGCAACAAAACATATTATCAAAAACTGAAGAGTTTGTAAAGTCCCAACTGGCCGATGCCGAAGGTGGGCACGACTGGTGGCATATTTACCGGGTTTGGAAACTTTCTAAAAAGATTGCTGAAAAGGAAGATGTAAATCTTTTTGTGGTTGAACTGGCGGCTTTACTGCACGACATTGCAGATCCTAAATTTCATGATGGTGACGAAGAAATTGGCCCTCGGTTGGCAAAAGAGTTTTTAGTTGAGCAAGAAGTTGAATCTGCAATCATCGATCATGTGATTGGGGTCATTATAAACATGTCCTTCAAAAACAGTCTGGGAACGGTAAATTTCAGTAGCCCCGAAATGGATGTGGTGCAGGATGCCGACCGCCTGGATGCCATTGGTGCCATCGGCATTGCGCGGGCTTTTAACTTTGGAGGATTTAAAAACCGGACATTGTATGATCCTGAAATCAAGCCGGAACTAAACATGAGCAAGGAAAGATATAAAAAAAGCCTTTCGCCAACCATCAATCATTTTTACGAAAAGCTGCTTTTGCTGAAAGAAAAGATGAATACCTCAACCGGCCGGCAAATGGCAGAAAAGCGGCATGAATTTATGGAAACTTTTCTGGAAGAATTTTACTCCGAATGGGAGGGGGAAGCCTGATTTGAGGATATAAGGAATCCCAACGACCACAGGTCACCCGTATGGATGGATGTAAGATGTATGATTTTTGATTTGAAAGCGTCTTCTTACATCTTAAATCAAAAATCGTTAATCATCGTTTATCAATTATTTCTTGCCAAAAAAAGCAACAATTTCAGTTTTTAGGCACTATAAACCCTATACACCTTATTTCCCTTCCCCCAACACCTTTTTCCCTTACAAACTGGTCGTTGTTTCCCCTTTGGCATCTTCCATAATGATATCGTATTTATAGCCATATCCAAAATCTTTGTCCAGCACAATCGTGCCTTCAAAACTTGCAATACTTCCCATTTTTACCTGTTCTGTGGTGGTGATGGTCAGGTCGAACTGACCGTCGTGCTCAGTACCATCCTGGATATGGATCCAGTTTTTACCCATGATTTTTTCATTAACTTTTACAACCGTTCCTTTTACTTTTATGGTCTTGTTGTTAAAAGAATCAGGATTTGCAAATAGTTGCGCAAGGCTTACCTCATCATCGGCGTGGGTAATTTCGGCAATAACCCCGTGTTCAGGGGCTTTTTTACCTGTAGGCTGCTGCTGTTGCATCGCCGTATGCTGTTTTGCTTGATTTGGGCTTTCGGTGATCCCCTCCACAAAATACACCATATCAAAGGTCCTGTCCAGTTCCTTGCTTTTAAAATCAATCATTTCAAGGCCTCCGGTGTAATAATAAGTTTCGCCGGGGTTTACATCTTTTCTGGGAATCGCTATCCAGGCTTTCTTGCCATTTTCGTTCATAAACAAATAAGTGTAGGCACTGGTGTGCAAAACTTCCTCAACTATTGCTTTGTGTTCGGCTTTGGCTCCGCTCGACATTGTTGCTGCTGGTTCTTGTTGTTGGTAGGCTTCAGTAGTTGTGTTATTGCAGGCAAGTACAAACATTGCCAGGGTGATAATGAATCCGATGGATTTATAAGAAAAATTCATGGTCTGTTGGTTTGATTTAGTTTTTATTTGGCCGACAAAAGTAGTTATTTAAATATGACAGGGGAATGAATAAAACAATCATTCTTAAAGACACCTTTAACAACTATGGCAAATACATAAAAAAGTGTGGGTTTTATTTTTAACAAAAAAAATTTACTGTATTTTTACTAAAAAATAAAAGCTTTGAAAAAATATCCCGAGAAAAAAATTATTGTTCCAAGGTTTAATGAGGCAAGTGGGTTCTATACAACAAAGAGCAGGTCGAAATTGATGGGCAAGATTAAAAGTAAAAACACTAAGCCGGAAATCAAACTTCGAAAAGCTCTGTGGAACCTGGGATATAGATATCGAAAAAATGTTAATAAATTGCCCGGGTCACCAGACATCGTTTTTTCAAAACACAAGCTTGTTATTTTTGTTGATGGTGAGTTTTGGCATGGATATAATTGGGAAGATAAAAAAAAGAAAATCAAATCAAACCGTGGGTTTTGGATACCAAAAATTGAAAGAAACATACAGCGCGACAAACAAAATAAAATCAAATTAGAGGATGAAGGATGGGTTGTTTTGCGCTTTTGGGAATATGAAATCAAAAAAAATATAGAC
>Ga0075120_10002846_pt1 | contig 12186 bp, 9 predicted proteins | sample AntAceMetag02UKL_FD_69792 | JGI IMG/M metagenome (GOLD analysis project Ga0075120, IMG submission 69792) | Saline lake microbial communities from Ace Lake, Antarctica - Antarctic Ace Lake Metagenome 02UKL | ecosystem: Environmental > Aquatic > Non-marine Saline and Alkaline > Saline | place... | reverse complement strand
TCAGTTATCCCAAAGGTAAAATTTCCAGAACAAAAAAGACCAAAACAAAATTTTATGGAATCCGATGGTATGAGATTTAAAACCTGCATCTTCCGAAGAGATTTAATCTGGCAGGGTGTACCGACCAGTGCAACCCTTTTCAATCCCTTTTTAATCATGGGATCAAACTCCTCAATGGTTGAGAATATCATGTATTGATCGCTGAATTGTTTCCTCCCATGGGAAGTATCAAAACAAAGTCCGGCAGATTCCAAAATTTCCTCCCGGGTGGTTGCTAAAAAAGGCTGCCGTTGAAATTTACCTACAGATCTTGAGACAATTGCACCATCAATCCTGTTTCGATCAAACAAATGAAGCAGAAGTCCTGTAATTGCCCCTCCGTCTGTGGCCCGATCCCTTACCCTGATATCAGATGCCCTGACAACATTGGTCTCAATCACTCTTCCCATGGGGTCACTCCAGGCTGCCTGTCGCTTTGTTTCCTCATCCAGATCTTTAATTTCCGGGCAAATAGAATAACAAAGGCCGCACTCAATACATTTTTCCATATCTTGGTAAACAGGCTTCCCGTTTTTGTCAATTTCCAGTGCACCATAGTTAATGGCTTTACAAAACGCAGCACACCCGCCGCACCTGTAACATAATCCTGGTTTTTGAACTTCCTGTACAAGATTAAAAAATGTTTTCATGGTCTCCTTTCTTGGGGATTGACCTTATGGGGCCCAAGTTTCTTTATTTTCATTGTGAAATCAGTAATCAACTGAGCAAAAACCGACCCTTCAGCCGAGGAAATCCACTTAAGTTCAAACCTGCGAGGGTCTACACCAATATCCTGAAGAATAATGGATATAACTTCTGCCCGAACCACAGCTTTTGTATTTCCTTCAAGATAATGACACTCGCCTGGATGGCAACCCATAATTATAACACCATCTGCTCCCTTGGAGAATGCCTCCATCACCAGGTCGGGATGAACCATACCTGTGCACATGACCCGTATGGGTCGAAGATTGGGAGGATACTGGAGTCTTGCAACTCCAGCCAGATCTGCACCTGTATAAGAACACCAATTGCATAAAAAACCTATAATAATCGGTTCAAAACGGGAAGGCATCAGATAGACTCCCCATCACAGAATATAAAATCTGGATATAATATTCTGTGCTTGATCAAACTGCACAGTTTCAGGACTGCTTTTTTAACCGGTTCACTCAAGCCTGGCTTAACCTCCTGGGGGATAGTGTCAACCTGGACTGCATAAATCTCAATATCAATTATAGAGGCATCCTTTAATTCCTTAAGCATATTAATAGATGGGAACTGGTGCAGAGAATAATCAGCCTTTTTATTTTTTGGAATTTGATCTATATCAATGCGAATGATTTCTCCTGGCAAGACGTTAGAATGTTGAACCGCATCAATCAAAATAAGTATCCTTGGAATTTGGCTGGAAAGAAGCAAATCAAAAAGAAGCTCCCGGACCGAAGTGCCTGCATCTAAAAATCCTATATGGTCAGCCAGGATATGTTGCGCCTCAAGCGACTTAATAACAGCCGGGCCAAACCCGTCATCACCCAATAGAGTGTTACCACACCCAACTACCAGAATATCCTTATTAAACAAATCCAGGTACATTATTCATACCTTTTTGACAACAGATTAAATCCTATTGTGCAAAAATATTTCCCATATTTTTTTGTGAAGCCATCAAGACAATACCTCAAGGTTACCGAATAAAATTCATCATATATTACAATGGTTAAATCCATTTCGTCAACTTAGTTGTAACTAAAAATATATTTTTTATTGACAAGGACTTTTTTGCATTATACTTATTTTAAATCATATTTGTCACAATGTAAAGTTGGCATATTTTGCACAAGGTTAAACCTGCTCTCAATTATAGCGGGAGCTGATATAATATTATACAGAAGTAATGACACAATTAGTTTTTAACAGCATCAAGGAGGTGCCCGTGAAAGAAAACGAAATGTTGCTCAATGGCCAACAAAAAAAAACAGGGGTTTCCCGAAGGACTTTTTTGAAAACCGTTACCGGAACAGCTGCTGGAATCGGTATTTCTCAAATGTTCAATCCCGCCCTCATTTTAGCCCTGGAAAAAGCTCTTGAAACCCATCCGGTTCTTTGGGTTCAGGGGCAAGGCTGCTCTGGTTGTTCAGTTTCCCTGTTGAACAATGTTGATCCATCCATTGCAGACATACTTCTCAAGGTTATCAGCCTTCAATACCATCCCACTGTGATGGCCGCTGAAGGCGAAACTGCCCTGGAAAATCTTTACCGAGTTGCAGAAAAATATAAAGGAAAATTTTCTTTAGTAGTTGAAGGAGCAATTCCAATGGCTGCAAATGGGAAATATTGCAATTTCGGAGAACTTAACCACAAAGAAATTACCATGGTTGATATTGTCAAAGACCTGGGTGCAAAAGCAGGAAGTGTTCTTGCTGTCGGAACCTGTGCTGCCTATGGCGGAATTCCAGCTGCTTCCGGTAGTCAAACAGGTGCAACAGGGGTAATGAATTTCTTTCAAACTTATGGCATTAAAACTCCCGTTGTCAATATTCCCGGTTGTCCTTCACATCCGGACTGGATTGTGGGATCCATTGTTCATCTTTTAACTAAAGGTCTTCCTGAATTGGATAACGATGGTCGCCCCACTATTTTCTTTGGTGAGAACATCCATGACAACTGCCCGCATGTTAAAGAGTATGACGCAGGTGTCATGTCTGAAAAACTCTCTGATGCAAAAGGCTGCCGTATGGATCTTGGCTGTAAAGGTCCGGACACATATGCTGACTGTTATAAACGAAAATGGAACAGCGGCATGAACTGGTGTGTGGACAATGCAGTCTGCATTGGTTGTGTTGAACCTGGGTTCCCGGATGCATCATCGCCCTTCTATGAACCCGCATAGCGCAATTATTCAAAACGTTTAAACCTTAAGGAGGTTTTATTATGGCAGGCTGTAAACCACAAGCTGTGCCGGTCGCGGCAGGAAAAAAAATTAAGGTTTCCATCGATCCTATCACCAGGATTGAAGGTCACCTTAAAGTAGAAGTTGAAATAAAAGACGGCGTTGTCGTTGATGCCAGAATACATGGAGGCATGTATCGTGGCTTTGAACAAATATTGATCGGCAGGGATCCAAGAGATGCAACCCAGATTACCCAGAGAATCTGCGGAGTTTGCCCAACTGCTCATGCAACAGCATCTGCACTTGCCCTTGATGATGCATTTAAAATTAAACTTACCAAAAACGGCAGGATCGCAAGAAACCTGATTTTAGGTGCTAATTTTCTTCAATCCCATATTCTTCATTTCTATCATCTTGCAGCACTTGACTATGTCAATGGCCCAGATGTCGCCCCGTTTGTTCCCAGATACGCAAAAAATGATGTCCGTGTACCAAAAGACATTAACGATGTTGCTGTTGGTCAGTATCTTGAAGCCCTTGAAATCAGAAAAATCCTTCATGAAATGGTGGCACTTCTGGGCGGTAAAATGCCCCATGTCCAGGGCATTGTTGTGGGAGGAACCACAGAGATTCCAACAAGGGAAGCGTTAAATGCCTATGCAGAACGCTTTAAAAAAGTTAAAAAATTTATCATGGAAAAATATGTCCCCATCGTTTACCTGCTGGCAGGTCCCTATGGAGATCTTCTTAAAACAGGCGGTGGTTACCAAAACTGCGTGGCATGGGGAGTTTTTCCCATGGATGATGCAGGCAACACCCTTCTGAAAAGAGGTGTTTTCACCGACGGCAAAGATTACCCGGTTGATACGGCCCTTATCAAAGAATATGTAAAATATTCTTATTTTGAGGATTCAACAACCGGCTTAAACCCGACCCAGGGAAGAACCCTTCCTAATCCTTACAAAAAAGAGGCATACAGCTTTATAAAAGCACCCAGATACAATGAAAAGCCTCACCAGGCAGGCCCCCTTGCAAGGATGTGGGTGACCAACCCTGAGCTGTCTAAAATCGGTCAGGAAAAACTTGGCGTTAAAAGAATGCGCGACATCGGTGATGCGGCTTTCTCTATTCTTGGCAGGCATGTTGCCCGAGCAGAAGAAACTGCAATGGTTGCTAATGCTGTTGAACAATGGCTGGCAGAAGCTGTGCCCGGTAAAGAGACCTATGTTCCAGCACCAATTCCTGATTCCGGAGAAGGGCTTGGCCTTACAGAAGCACCCCGTGGTGCTCTTCTTCACTACATTGACATCAAAGATAAAAAGATCGCCAACTACCAGATTACTTCAGCAACGATCTGGAATGCAAATCCAATGGATGATATGGGACAAAGAGGACCAATGGAGCAAGCGCTCATTGGAGTACCGGTTCCTGATCCTGCAAACCCGGTGAATGTGGGGCGTTTGATTCGTTCCTTTGACCCCTGACTGGGTTGTGCCGTCCACGTGCTGGACGCAGACACAGGCAGAAAAATTAAAGTGGAAATTCCATTATAATTTCAACGGATCTTTATATATAAAATTAAGAGGGGATGAATATTTTTATCCCCTCTTAATTTATTGCTTTAAAATACTTATTTTGCGATCAGCTTTAATTTAGAAATTGCATAAAGTGGAAATTTTAATCGAAATGAAAAAACTATTAGTAATGGGTGTAGGTAATATCCTTATGATGGATGAAGGTATAGGAGTTCATGCCGTTCATGAATTCTGGAAGGAAAAACAAGATTTTGATGATACCCTGGTTGATTTTATTGACGGGGGGACCTTTACCCAGGATATTTTCTTCTTGTTTGAAGAATATGAGCAAGTGCTGGTTCTGGATATTGTCAGAGCCGGACACACGCCTGGAACCATCTACAGTCTTGATGAAGACGATCTGGTAAAGAATGAAAAACAAGTGTTATCGCTCCATGATACCGATCTTCTGGATTCTCTTGATATGGCTCAGATGAGAGGACATAGACCTACATTAAAAATAGTTGGCATTGAACCTGAAAAAATTGACTGGGGAACACAAATGACCCCTGTCCTTGTCAAAGCCTTTCCAGGATTCATGAAAGTTGCCAGACAACACATTGAAAAACTTCTCAACGGAATATAAATTTTTATAGAAAAGGATCAAGGACTGAATTTAAATTTAGGAAATTCGTAAAATCTGCCATGATATGGGATTCCGCACAATATGCGTACAAAGATATGCCAACTACCATATATTTCTTATAAGCCTTGCACAATAATTGAATCCAGCCATATATGTCCTGATTCTGGATTGCACACCCAGATTGAACATAACTCTATATTTTTTAGTATTTACATTTGATTTGATAAAAATTCTTGATATAATTTGTCCATGAATAGGGTTGTCAAATCGGCTTTTATCCTTTAACAACAGGTATTTTGGAATTTCGCCGAAAAGACATGCAAACAAAACCAATTTTTAGGAGGCATCATGAAAAAATGGTTTATATTAGCCGCTGTGGTAATGATGGTAGCCGCAACATCATATGTTTGGGCTGCCGAAGACTTATCAAGGCCAAATTCCATTAAAATGCAGAACATAATTTATGGGGGAACAATTGACAGTAAAGCGTCTTTTTATCAAAAAAGAATTTATCTGGTTGATTCTGAATTTAAAATACTGTCCGACATTGGCAAGGATGCTGTAAAGAAAATTGCATTTTTAAAAGCCTACAGGCAAAAGCTTATAGGCAACATGGTTGCTAAAAATGTAAAACTTAACACCTCCAGTATGGATTCCTTTTTAGGGACCAAGATACATAATATCAGTACGAGCATGGAAGCTTATTCTACAGAATAATAGAAACCTTTAATATAGTCTTTGTCTTTAGGCATCAGACTATTGTTTTACAACGCAGACAGCCTTGGTTCATTTTTTCAAATGAATCAAGGTTGTCTGTATAATAGCCTGTAATCGGTTTTTCCCAAATACAAAATTCAAAAAAACGCCCTGGCCCGGCAAAATTATCTCTAACAGCTCTTTTCTGGCAGATAAAATATTTATATTGACAAATCAATTGGAACTATGGTCTATTTTGTTTAGTGCAGTTTGCACAATTTGCACAACGCATAAAAATTAGGCCAAGTTGTCATGAAGATATGCTTCAACCATATAGAAAATAAAATATTAAAAACTATATCATCAATCAGTTTGATTATCCTTCTGGTTTTTGGAAATGTTGATGCTGACATATCCGATCTTGACAACTGGCAGCAAATTCATACTGAGAATACAATTCTTTATTTCCAGAGCCTGGAAGATTTACACCGATTCAACGCCCGGATAAGTTATGACCTGAATTGTAAAAAAGATGAGACAACAATTGATCAGAAAATTGCTTCAGCCCTTGCTGATACCATTGCCAAAAAAGTAGATGCCCTGTTTGAACGATCCCAGGAAGTTCTTGAAATGCAGGGTTTTACAAATAAAATTAGTGTTAAAATATTCAACAATCAGCAACAATTGAACCAGGCGTTTTACAATCTTTACAAAAAAGAATGTAATGTAAGGGCATGGTATACACATGAAAAACTCACTGTCTATATTCAATTGGATGACCTTCACGAAGGCATGCTTGCCCATGAGTTTGCCCATGCCATTATTAACCATTATATGATAATTCCACTGCCTGGCAAAACTGCTGAAATCCTGGCAAGATATGTGGACACCCATCTTCATATAGATAAAATCCAGAAACCTCATGACCAGCATATCAATGGGTATTCCATGAAATAGTGCCTGACCGAAAACCCCGTGTTTGGGTGAGTTTTCGTTCAAACACTATTTAAGACCGACCATTGCCAGATCATCTCCCAGGTATTTACGTTCGTTTTCCCCCAGAATTCCCATTGACAGACATAAAATTGTCCATAAATGTATCGTCTTAAACCTTGCATTATAATAATGACTCAAATCCAGTATCTGACTGTGGCAATTGTTGCAGGGTGTAATGCAATATGTGGCTTGGGTCTCAAGGATCTGTGCGAGCTTAATCTTCCCATAGGCAAGTCTTTCTTCTTTAAAATCCGACAGGATGGCACCACCCCCTCCACCACAACAATAATTATTGGAGCGGTTTGGATACATATCAATAAAATTTTCTTCTCCAACTGTTTCCTTAACAACAAACCTGAGTTCCTCGGCAATGAAATCCCCATAGCTTTTTCTGACCAGCTGACAGGGATCCTGGATTGTAAATTTAATTTTCAGATCCAAATTCCAGTCAGAATTCACCTTCAGTCTTCCTTCACGTATCCAGTCAGCATAATATTCAATAATACTTTTCACTTCAAATGAATGAGATATCTTGAATTTTTCAAGTCCTTGTTTAGCTGCAAAAAAATCATGGCCGCATTCTGTATTTACCAGTACTTTACATCCCAGCTGTTCAATAACATCTGTTTTTTTTCTGACTATTTTTTCCCATGTATCATCATCGGCAAGAAAGTAACCAAAATTTTCCGATGCCCAGCCTTGAGATCCATATGTCCAGTCAGCATCTGCAAGATGCAGTATTTTCCATAAGGGAGCCATCTCCAGCGGATCTGTCAACGGCATAGTTGAATCCTGGGTTAAAAAGAGCCTGGCAAATTTCTCATCCATGGGAACATTGAGCTTTTCAAACCCCGGCTGTGTTTGTCTTACATCATCTACAACATCCTCTACAATAAATTTCCAGTCTTCGACACTGATTCCTGAAGTAGAACAGGTGTCAGTTTTAAGAGATCTTTCACAGGCCTCTACAATACTTTTCGGTTTTTTTTCCTTTGGCCATTGGCCCCGAATGATAGAAACCAGTTGCGGGATATCAACCTTCATGGGGCAGACATGGACACAGCGATTACATGTTGTACACATCCATACCCAGTCATTGGCCATGATCTCTTCATCCATACCCAGGCAAACCATTCGCACGAATTTTCTAGGATCCATCCCGGCAAGACCACTGGCCGGACATCCTGATGAACATGCGCCACAATTAAAACAAAAATTCAGATTCCCTTCTTTTGGCAGCATGAACCTGGCAAAATCCTTAAGCTTATTCTTGCTTCCAATGCCTAACTCCACAGGAGCAACCCTTATGACGTTTTCTTCAACACTTGAATTATTTATATCAATTTCTGTCATTTTAATTGTCTATTCAAATCCTGTATTTTTATATTTGTCCTGTATTAACCGCAGCACACACTTGTGCCATAAGCTGTTTCAGTGTAAATCCATGGACCATAATCCCATCATTGGGACATGTCGCAGCACAAAGGCCACAACCCTGGCACAGGGCCGGATCAGCTACAACTTTGACATTATATAGACCTTTTTGCCCATCTGTCTTAATAATCGATAGGGCATTAAACGGGCAGACATCAACGCAAAGGGCACAACCATCACAATTATCTGTAACAAAACATTTAATTGCTTCTGATTTGATCTCTTTGCGCAACAGCAGTGCTGACACCCTGAAGGCCGCGGCCCTGGCTTCTTCAATGGACTCATCCAGAGGTTTGGGATAATTACAGATTCCGGCAAGGAACAGGCCGGCTACAGACAAATCCACTGGCTTGAGTTTGGGATGAGCCCCATTGAAAAAACCATCTGAACTTACATTAAACTTAAAAAACTCTGCGATATGCTGATTATCCCGGGCAATAACTCCTGTTGCCAGGGCCAGGTAATCTGCCGTAATTCTGACTGGCCGGCGGGCAATGGGATCAAATACCTCAATCCTTAAAAAACCATCTTCTTTTCTAACCTTTGGTTTTCTTATGGTTTCATACCGGATAAATATAACACCCAGATTCCTTGCCTCGCTATAATGCTCCTCCCACTCACCATAGGTTCTGATTTCCCTGTAAAGGATATAAACCTTAATGTCTGGATTTATATGTTTTAACTTAATGGCAGCCTTGACAGAATGTATACAGCATATCCTGCTGCAATAGGGTCTCTGGGGCTCCCTGGAACCCACACATTGGATAAACACAATACATTGGACTTTATTCACTTCGTCTGGATGGAAAAGCACCTTTTTATCAAATTCCAACTGGGTCACAACCCTTGGCTCCTGACCATAAAGGTACTCTTCAGGGACTGCTTCCTTACCTCCGGTGGCCATTATTGCAGCACCAAAATCGATGTGTTCAATTTCCCCGGCAATATTGAGAAACCCTTTAAAATTTCCCACTGACCCTGAAACCGATTCCAGGGTTGTTTTTCTGTAAACTGTAATTTTTTTATTCAGGCTCACCTTGTTGATAAGATCTTCAAGCATGGAACGTACATTTTCTCCCTTGAAACTGGTTTCAAGATTCAGAGCATTGCCTCCCAGAGTATTACTTCTTTCAATCAATATGGTTTCAATACCCAGGCTTGCAAGAGTAAGAGCACTGTCAATACCAACAACACCACCGCCTACAACCAGGGCTTTTTTAACAACATTTATCCTGTCCTGCTTAAGCGGATAATTATAGATCACTTTGGCTATTGCCATCCTAACCTGGTCTTTTGCTTTATTAGTCGCACTTTTTGCATCTTGTTGATGCACCCAGGAATTTTGATTCCTGATATTGGCCATCTCTAACATAAATCCGTTCAAACGAGCGCTTTTTAAAGTTTCCTGGAACATGTGCTCATGGGTTCTGGGGGTGCACGCAGCTATAACGATTCGGTTCAACCCAAATTCCTGAATTCTTTCTATAATGCTTTCCTGGGCATCCACGGCACAGGAAAAAAGATTATTTTCAACATATGTCACATATGGCAGTTTGGCTGCATATGCAACAACCTGATCCACATCAACAATACCGGCAATGTTCACACCGCAGGAACATACAAACACCCCCACTGAAGGTTTTTCTTCAAGGATATCCCTTTCATCTGGATAAGTTTTTATTTTTATAAGAGACCCTCTCTGATCTGCAAGGAGCGTTGCAACAGAGGCTGCTGCTGATGCTGCCTGGATAACCGATCTTGAAATCGGTTTGGGAGATTGAAATGCACCTATTACATACACCCCTTTGCGGCTGCTTGTTATAGGTTCAAAACATGAAGTGCTTGCAAAATTATGCTGATCAAGCTCAATATCAAAAAGCCCGGCAAGTGTTAAAACATCCTCTGGCGCTTCAAATCCAATGGAGAGGACAACCATTTCAAAAGACTCAACAATCACCTCACCTTGTTCAGTCATGTACCTCATCCTTGCTCCAGTACCGTCTTTTCCAGGCTCCATGGTGTGAGGAATTGCTCTTACAAATCTGATCTTTTCCTGTTTTGCTCTTTCAAAATATTTATCAGATTCCTTGCCCTGACTTCTCAAATCAGTAAAAAAAATGGTTCTGTCAAGGGCCTGGCCAGTGACATGATTTAAAGATGCCATACTCTGTTTTACTGCAGACATACAACAAATATTCGAGCAATATGAATTCCCGCAATTATTCTGATTCCGCGAGCCCACACATTGCAGCCAGGCTATTTTTCGTGGTTCTGTGTTATCCGAAGGCCTGAGAAGCTTACCTTTGTTTGGACCGCTGATTGAAAGAAGACGTTCTAATTCAAGACTGGTTACAACATCCTTAATACGATATCCAAAAAAATCATATCCGGAAGGATCAAAGGGTTTAAACCCTGGGGCAAGAATAACTGCACCCACTGTAATCGTAACCATTTCTTCAACCTGGGTAAAATTGATTGCACCTGTCGGACAAAATTTTTCGCATGCCCTGCATTTTCCAAGGGTAAAATATATACACGCAGATGGATCGATTGCATATTTAAGGGGAACAGACTGATCATATTTTATATATACTGCTTTTTTTTTATTAATGCCGAAATTAAACTCGTCTTTAACATTAATCGGGCATTTTTGGGCACAGATCCCACAGGCAATACACTTATCTATGTCTACATATCGGGGTTTTTTCTTAACCTGGATACTGAAATGACCAACACTGCCCTGAACCTTGACAACCTGGGATAGAGTGAGCAATTCAATGTTCAGATGCCGGTCGCACTCCACAAGCTTTGGCAGGATGATACAGGAGGCACAATCATTGGTAGGGAATGTTTTATCCAATTGTGACATTACCCCGCCAAGGCCTGCTGTTTTTTCAACAATATAAACATAAAACCCTGAATCAGCCAGCTCCAGGGCAGCCTGGATACCTGCAATTCCGCCACCCACAACCATAACCGAACCCATCAGTTTGTCAGTGCCGGGTATCTGGGTTAACTCTTCATCGTCAAGCCTGCTTGTTTTTTTTAGATTAATATCCTTTTGGATATTTCCTTTTATACCTTTTTCAATAATTTTTATGTCATTTTGAGTCTGGGTTTCAGTTTCCAAAATAACAAGTTCCCTAGCTGTTTTGGAAATATGTTTTTCTTCACAAAACCGGATAAATTTTTTTTTTGAAATCGTATAACGCTTAGCCGAGGTTAAGGATGCCTGAAGTTTTCCTGTATTAATCCAATTGGTGACAGTGTTCCTGTGAACACCCAGGTGTTTTGCAACAGCCCCGACTTTAAATATCAACATTTTGCAGGCTCCCTTTGCGATAGTTTGTAACCACTAATCTTACAATAGAAAAAGCGGTCATGTCAACTGGTTACAGATTTTTGCACGGTAAATTTGTTCTATTGATTAACCATCTGAAAAACAGCAACTATTCTGGAGAACTATAGTTTATAATATCCGTTTGTGAAGGATATTTTTTTCTAAAAATGTTTATTTTGCGTTAACCCGGCCGGGGCATGGGTTGCAACTCATCTGATTGGCCTCCTTACAGGTTCTAACCTCCGTTGCGCTAACCGCCAAAACTCGCTATCGCTCAAACACTTGGCGGTCTTAACGCTCCACTGCGTTAAGACCCTGTACAGAAGCCCAATCAACCATTCCCTGCAACCCATGCCCCGGCCTCCTCGGCAAGATTCGGTTTCAACTCAATATATACTTTTGCTCAGATTTTCAAAAAATTGAATGAAACTGAGTTTTTTAAAATGATTTTTAGTCTCCAATAAATTTGAATATCCGGCACTCAAGGAAATTCAATTTAAGGTATGTATAAAGATTAATCTGGAAAAATATTGGGTCAACCGGAATTGATGTGGGATTCATTAATCAAATAATTGTTCAATGCCTTGATAGTCAAGGGATTACAGACAAAAACAAAAAAAAGTTATAA
>Ga0075120_10002844_pt1 | contig 12191 bp, 10 predicted proteins | sample AntAceMetag02UKL_FD_69792 | JGI IMG/M metagenome (GOLD analysis project Ga0075120, IMG submission 69792) | Saline lake microbial communities from Ace Lake, Antarctica - Antarctic Ace Lake Metagenome 02UKL | ecosystem: Environmental > Aquatic > Non-marine Saline and Alkaline > Saline | place... | reverse complement strand
GCCGTGTTGCGCCAGAAATAAATGACACCGGGTTATAATTTCCAGAGAGGTTCGTTGCGTCAGACAAGATGACACCGTGTGGGTGTTGGTTTGGGTTGTGGTTTAGGGTGGTGTCAGGGCCTTCTCCGCCTGCGGCTGAGCGAAGAGATCGGGAGCCGTAGGCGACCGGTCGATGAGCGAGGCCGCAGGCGGAGAAGGGCGCGCATCGGGGCCCGCGAGGGCTTCCTCGTCGGCGATCTCTGCATCGGGGCCGAACTCATCGATGGCAAAGACCTCCTTGAGTGCTAACTCGACTTGCTTCTGCAATTCAAACGGGTTGAGCTCCCGCTTTTGCTTTCGGATCCATGCTGCCTTCTCGCGGCTGAGTTCTTTCCACTCCAGCATTCGGTCCGCTGGTGTTCGCGGCTTGTCGTAGCGCTTGCGGTATTTCCCTCCCACCCGCGTCTTTTCCTGCAGCTTCATCACCGGCACGAAGAAGTTCTTCAAGTTGCACCAGGCCCGGTAGGCCTCGTTGATCGAATCAAGCTTTTCATGATTATCCAACCGATCATAACCAAGCAATTGCCGCGCGTGAGTCCAGTTCTTTTGCTCTACCCGTGCGTTGTCGTTCTTCCGGTAAGGGCGCGAGCGGGTGAAGGCTACCGCTGGCTTCTCGCCGCGTTCCTGAAGGTAATGCACCAGATGCCAATTCAAAAATTCACTCCCATTGTCGCTATCGAAGGCAAGGAGATCGAAAGGCACAACTCCCTCAATCTCAGCAATCGCAGAGACAACCCCGTGCTGCCCTTTGTTCCACACCGCGCGGCATTCAGTCCATTGTGTGTGCACGTCGGTCATGTCGACGGTCCAGACAAAATCGCCTTCAAGGCGGTTGCCGCAATGTGCCACCGTGTCAGCTTCCATGTAGCCGGGGCGATCAATGTCGTCGTTGTCGGTGCGGATCGGGATCTGGCTCTTGATCAACGTTCCGGGTTTGGTCCCACTGTTGCGTTTGCGATTTTCGGAGGCCTTCACCGGGGTCAAGAGCCGGTCAATGGTGCGGGCGCTGATGCTTTTGAGACGAGTGCGTAAGGCGTTTCCAATCCGACCGTGTTCTTTTTCGTAGTGCGGCAGCCAGATTTCTATCATTGGCTCAAGAAGCTTGCCACAGGGCTGATTTGCAGCCAGCCAGATGACTTTGATGACTTGTCTTTCGGCATCGCCGTACACGGACTTGCGACCGCGGGTTTCGGTTCTGCCGACCGTGGAACCCAGAGGGCGGTTCATGAGTTTGATCGCGTGCTTACGGCTCAGGCCGCACACTTCGAACAGCTCATCGAGAAGCTTTCCTTTGCCCTCACGGCCACGGCTCTGGTAACGTAATCGCATCTTTTCGACGTACTCGTTTTTACTTTTCTGGCTCATCTCGGATGGGGGATCCATCCGGTGTCATTTATTCTGGCGCAACGATACCTCAAGCTGCCTTTCAACTTTCCGGCTCCGGTGTCATTTATTTTGGCTCAATTCGCTCCTGCCGACCCGCCGGAATGCTCCTTGCCTTCCGCACTGAGATTTCGGAACATGAGGGCCCCGTAAAACTAACCCCTTGTTTTGACTTCATGAATTCGCTGCTCGTTCTCATCCCCGTTTTTGGTCTCATTGCTCTCGCTTTCACCTTTTGGAAATCCGCCTGGGTCGCACGGCAGGATCCCGGAACCGAGGCGATGCAAAAGATCGCGGAGAACATCGCGGTTGGCGCGATGGCCTTTCTCCGGGCCGAATACAAAGTCCTCGCGATTTTCGTCGTTTGCATCGCGGCGCTCCTCGCCTTCGGCGGGTTTCGTGATCCGGAGAACAGTTCCCCTTTTGTCGCGGTGTCCTTCATTGTCGGAGCGGTTTGTTCGGCCCTCGCCGGGTTTATCGGGATGCGCGTCGCAACGAAGGCCAATGTTCGGACGACTCACGGAGCAAGGACGAGCCTCGGTGAGGGTTTGAAAGTCGCTTTTGCCGGCGGCTCGGTCATGGGCCTCGGGGTTGTTGGTCTGGGTTTGTTAGGGCTCGGAGCGCTTCTCCTGATTTTTGTAACAGCCATCGGCACCGACGCGGACTCGATCAGTAAGGTGATGACGATTATCACCGGGTTTTCCTTCGGCGCCTCGTCGATTGCGCTCTTTGCCCGCGTCGGCGGAGGCATCTACACGAAGGCCGCTGATGTCGGGGCGGATCTCGTCGGCAAAGTCGAGGCGGGGATTCCCGAAGACCATCCCCTCAACCCGGCGACGATTGCGGACAATGTCGGGGACAACGTCGGTGATGTTGCCGGAATGGGGGCGGATTTGTTTGAGTCCTACGTCGGCTCGATCATTGCGACGATGGTGTTGGGCACGGTTTTCATGGTCATGCCGGAGTTTGCGGGAATGCCTCTCGGCGGCGTTCTCCTGCCCCTGCTTCTTGCCGGCCTCGGAATCTTTGCCTCGATCATTGGCACCTTTCTCGTGAAGGTGAAAGACGGCGGGGATCCGCAGAAGGCGTTGAATATTGGCGAACTCGCCGCCGGGGCGATTCTGCTTGTCGGGACTTTTGTGATCATTGGGCAGGTCCTGCCGGAAAAATGGATCGCAGAGGGAAAAGAGTTTTCTTCTCTCGGAGTTTTCGGCTCGATCGCTCTCGGATTGGTTTCAGGTATCGTGATTGGATACATCACGGAGCACTATACCGGGACGGGGAAGAAACCGGTCATCGGAATCGTCCGCCAGTCGATGACGGGGGCAGCGACGAATATCATTTCCGGTCTTGGGGTCGGGATGCTCTCAACGGCGGCGCCGATCATTGTCCTCGCGATTGCGATTCTGGGATCGTACGAGATGGCGGGGCTTTACGGCATTGCGATTGCGGCGGTGGGAATGCTCTCGAATACCGGTATCCAGCTCGCGGTCGACGCCTATGGCCCGATCTCAGACAACGCGGGCGGGATCGCGGAGATGGCGGAGCTTCCCAAAGAGGTGCGCCAACGGACCGACAAACTCGATGCCGTCGGGAACACGACCGCCGCGATCGGCAAAGGCTTTGCGATTGGCTCTGCCGCCCTCACTGCGCTCGCATTGTTCGCCGCCTTTAAAACGACCTGGGAGCAAACTCACGGGATAAAGCTCGTCATTGAAGTGACCGATCCGAAAGTCGTCGCGGCACTCTTCGTCGGCGGGATGCTGCCCTTTCTTTTCTCCGCGCTCTCGATGGAAGCCGTCGGTCGCGCCGCGATGGCGATGATCGAAGAGGTGCGCCGTCAGTTCCGCGATATCCCCGGATTGAAAGCCGGTCTTGAGGCGATGAATCGGAACGACGGTAAGACGATGGAAGATTGGTCGGAAGAAGATCGCGGGATTTATGACGAGGCCCTGACACAGGCAGAATACGGAAAGTGTGTCGAAATTTCGACGAAGGCGGCGATCAGGGAGATGGTGAAGCCGGGTGTGCTCGCGGTTGCCGCGCCAGTCCTCGTTGGTTTTATCGGCGGTGCGGAGATGCTCGGCGGCCTTCTCGTCGGGGTCACGGTGACGGGTGTTTTGTTAGCTTTGTTTCAGTCGAATGCGGGAGGAGCCTGGGACAATGCTAAGAAAATGATCGAAGAAGGCTGCGAAGTCGATGGCGTCGTCCTTGCGAAAGGTTCGGAAGCGCACAAAGCTGCGGTGGTGGGCGACACCGTCGGTGATCCATTTAAGGATACTTCAGGTCCGTCGTTGAACATTCTTCTGAAGCTCATGAGCGTCGTCGCGCTCGTGATCGCTTCGATGATTTAGACCGGGGGAGTCGTGATTTTGGCGACAGGCAGTAGTGATTAGAAGGATCTGTCGAGCTTGTCGGTTGTCTACTTGCGGAGAGTGGTTCAAAATGTGGTGAAGGGCACGCGGTTTGTCTGCATTGACCGATCAACTCTAATACGTGTTCCGCCAGATCTTCGGGACTGGGTTTCCGGCGGGAATCTCCTGCTCGCTTAGTCGCCGATCTTGGGGAGCGTTTTAATCTCAGTTCCGCCGCTGTCAATGTGCGTTTTAGTGGCGGTGAACAATACCCGACTTCGATGATGCTGTCGATTCTGCTATTCAGTTAGTCTCACAGGAGAACTTGAGGAGATCGCGAAGCAGACCTCGCAAACAGAATCCCTCATTATTGGGTTTCTGGACTAGGCAGAACAAAGTGATCGTGACTAGAATAAAAAGACAGCGTCGAACTCAGGAGAGCTTTTCGATCCCGCCGTGCGCTGGCAGAAACTGAAAGAAGCCCGGAAACTGATTCGACAGCAGGAGTGCCGCAAAAAAACAAAAAGGGCCGCTCCCGTTTGGAAGCAGCCCTTTTTAAGTGAGGGGTAGATTAGACTCGTGAAAGATCAGTAGTCGAGAGCAACTTCGACGACGGCTTCCGGAATGAGGTAATCGTGACCGCCAACGAGCGCCTCGTTCGTTTTCTCAAGCCACTGCGTGACTTGAACTTCAGCAAAGCGGGGAAGCTCGCCGGGGTTGTTCAGCGCGTCCGCGAACTGGACTTCAGAAGTCTCAAGCGCGGTCACGAGATCGTCTGACATGCCGGGGAAATCGACTTCGGAAGCACCGAGGTAGCGGACCGCTTTCTCTGCAGGACTCGCTTTCCACTTCACGGCGCGTTCGTCACCCGGAAGGTGAGCGATGACGTAGTCAGCCTGGTCTGCAAAAATCTCGGCAAGGTCGGACATTTCCTCATTGCAACGCTCGCTCTGATTGTTCGGGATCACCATCGTCATCTCCGTGTCGAGTTCAGCGAGGAGATTCTCCAGATCTTCGTTCTCGCAGAACTCACCCCAGTTGCGGGCCGCTCCGGTGTGAACGTCGAGCACGATGGCATCGAAATTATCGAGCGCTCCGATAAGAAGAGAGACGTCGAACTGGTCCTCCAAGTCCCAGAATTCCCCTTTGTAAGAGTCCGACATGTCCATCTCGTTTGAGGTGACGAGGAGGTGTTTGACCTCAGACTCGTTGAGATGGTGGGCGATAGCGCGTGCGAGGGCGGATTTCCCTGAGCGCTCCAGATCATTGACAACGACGATAAGTTTTTTCATGGCAGGTCGAATTTACAGTCTGACTATAAATTTTATAATTTAGACCGCAAGGTAAAAGTTTAATATTTTTAAAATATTTAGGATCCTTTATAAAAGCTCCTAATTCAGAGGGGGGTTGTTTGTGTTAATTTCGATACGGCTTTCAAGCCACTCGTGATCGACGTATTGAGACCTGCCTTTATGGCAGAACGTTCATTTTTTTAGGAGTTTCGGCCAAGATTCTTGATTCAGGCTCGTCCGGCAGGGCTTTCGTCGGCGTCTCATCCCCTCCAGCCGGGTTAAGGCTCCCCGGATTTCCGATCCAAAACTCGATTCCTGTATCATTTTTGGCAGGGGCTTTTCCTTTGACGGATGAACAATCCTCAATAGGGTAGCCGCGGCTGCTCCCTGCGGGTGAAGTCGAAAAATGTCCGTGTAGATTGCACGGGCGACCTCGTTTGGAACGAAACACGCTTATTTAACCTATTATGGCATCCTACGGAATTAACGGATTTGGACGGATCGGACGCAATGTCTTGCGCGCGATGACCGATGAACAGCTCAAGAAGGTCGTCGCGATCAACGACCTTACTGACAACAAGACTCTGTCGCACTTGCTTAAGTATGACTCCACCGCAGGCCGTTTCCCCGGCACGGTTGAGTTTGATGACGAGTCCATCACCGTGAATGGCCACCGCATTCTTGCGACAGCGGAGCGCGACCCTTCAAACCTCGATTGGGGTGGTAAAGGCGTCGACGTCGTTCTTGAGTCGACCGGATTTTTCATCGACCGCGCCGGTGCTGGAAAGCACCTCGAAGCCGGTGCGAAGAAGGTCATCATCTCCGCTCCTGCAAAAGATCCCGATCTGACTTTCTGCATCGGAATCAACCACGAGCTCTACAATCCTGCTGAGCACCACATCATTTCCAATGCTTCCTGCACCACGAACTGCCTCGCGCCGATGGCGAAGGTTCTTCACGACTCTTTTGGAATCGAGAAGGGTTTCATGAGCACGATTCACTCTTACACCGGTGACCAGGTCGTTCTCGACGGACCTCACAGCGATCTCCGCCGTGCCCGTACCGCTGCTGAGAACATCATCCCATCATCAACCGGAGCAGCGAAGGCGATCGGCCTCGTCATTCCTGAGCTGAATGGCAAGCTTCAAGGCGGTGCCTTCCGCGTTCCGACTCCGACTGGTTCGGTCACTGACTTCAGTGCGATCCTCTCGAAAGAGACGACGGTTGAAGAAATCAACGCTGCTTTCAAAGCTGCTGCTGAAGGTCCTCTCAAGGGCATCTTCTCCTACAGTGAAGATCCTCTCGTCCTCAAGGACATCGTGGGTGATCCTCACTCCTGTATCCTCGATGGTCTCACGACCATGGCGATGGGTAACTTCGTGAAAGTGGTGGGCTGGTATGACAACGAGTGGGGTTACTCCAACCGTGCCGTCGACGCCATGGAACTCGTTGGAGGCAGCCTTTAAGGGCCGCCGCGCTCCGATTTGGTGAATTTAATTCGGGCGCCCCGGCTGAAAAGTTGGTGGCGCCCTTTTTCGTGGGATGTTGGATCTTGGTTTTTAGATCTTGGTCCAAGCCTTCTCACCAACATCCAATACCTAAGATCCAATATCCAAGATGAAAAAATCCATTCGCGACATCGATCCATCCGGAAAGCGCATTCTCATGCGTGTCGACTTTAATGTGCCACTCGACGACGACGGCAAGATCACTGATGACAGCCGCATCAAAGGAGCGATTCCTTCGATCGAGCATCTCACCAACGCCGGGGGACGCGTCATCCTCATGTCTCACCTCGGACGACCCAAGGGCGCGCCCGAGGCAAAATACTCACTTAAGCCTGCGGCCGACCGCCTCGGTGAGCTGATCTCTGCGCCGGTGAAATTCGTCGATGATTGCGTCGGTGCCAGTGCCGAAGCCGCCGTCGCCGATCTCAAGGACGGCGAAGTGCTTCTCCTCGAGAATGTCCGCTTCTATGCCGGCGAGACCGACAATGACCCTGCGTTCTCCAAGCAGCTGGCGGCTCATGGCGACATCTACGTGAACGACGCTTTCGGCACTGCGCACCGTGCCCATGCCTCGACCGCCGGAGTGACCGAGTTTATCGACACCTGCGTCATGGGATTCCTCATCGAGAAAGAACTCGAGTATCTCGTGACCAAACTCGAAGACCCGCAGCGGCCTTTCGTCGTCATCATGGGCGGAGCGAAAGTTTCCGACAAAATTCAAATCCTGGAGCGCCTCATGGAAAAAGCCGACGCCTTCGTGATCGGTGGCGCGATGGCCAACACCTTCCGCCTCGCGCAGGGTTATGAAATGGGGAACAGCTTTGCCGAGCGCAAAGAGGAAGCCCTCGAGATGGCTCGTGGCATCCTCAAAACCGCCGAAGCCAACGGAACGCCCTTTCACCTTCCGGCCGACACTCGCTACACGAAGGACTTCGCGGACGACGCGCCGACCGAGTGCACCGGCATTTGGGGTGAAGAGGGAACCGCCGTTCCTGCCGACCGTGAAGGCATCGACATTGGTGATAGAGCGATCGAAGACTTCACCAAAGTTATCGCCGGCGCCGGGACCGTGATCTGGAACGGCCCCATGGGCGTGTTTGAGAAACGCGGATTCGACATTGGAACGAAAGCAGTCGGTGCCGCCATCGCTGCCAACGAAGCTGCGGTCACCATCGTCGGCGGCGGAGACTCCGTCACTGCCGCAAACCAATTCGGATTCGGTGAAAAAATGGACCACATGTCCACCGGCGGAGGCGCCTCCCTCGAACTCCTCGAAGGAAAAGAACTCCCCGGCATCGCCGCCCTCGACGACAAATAATTCAAACTTAAGAGGGTTAGGTCACCGACCTAACCCTGTTGAATCCGTTACTCCTCTCCTTCTTTAATTCTCAATTACTCCGAAAAAATGAGCCGTAAATCCATCATCGCCGCCAACTGGAAAATGAACATGACGCCGACTGAGGCCGCCGCGTTCCTCGATCCATTTCTCACCACCTTCAGCGAGTCGGTCAATGTCGACATCGTCATTGCTCCGTCCTTCGTCGCTTTGGCGAAAGCGTCCGAAATGATCACCCCGAATCCGGCTGTTTCTCTCTCTGCGCAGAACATGTCGCACGAAGCTTCCGGTGCTTTCACCGGCGAGACGAGTGCTGCGATGCTTCTCGATGTGGGCTGCGAATACGTCATCCTCGGCCACAGCGAGCGCCGTTCGATCTATGGCGAAGATGACGCCGTCATCAACAAGAAGGTCCACGCGACCCTCTCCGCCGGAATGAAGCCGATCCTCTGCATCGGTGAATCACTCGCCGAGCGGGAGGGCGGAAAGCTCGAAAGCGTCCTCTCGGGCCAGCTTGAAGGCAGCCTCGCCGACGTCGGAGCCGACCAGATGGCTGACATCGTCATCGCTTATGAGCCAGTCTGGGCGATCGGAACCGGAGTCACCGCGAGCCCCGAGCAGGCGCAGGACACCCAGAAGTTTGTCCGTAGCGTCCTCGAAGATCTTTACGGATCCGATGTCGCCGGCGCAACCCGCATTCAATACGGTGGATCCGTGAAGCCCGGCAACGCCGAAGAGCTTCTCGGTCAGCCTGACATCGACGGTTTCCTCGTCGGAGGCGCGAGTCTCGATCCCCAGAGCTTCGCTGAAATCGTCAGCGCCGGCATCGGCGGGTGATAAAGGTGGAAGGACGCTCCGGTCGGGGCGTCGAACTTGAATTTAAGAAAGCCCGCTTCCGAAAGGAGGCGGGCTTTTTTCATCGGGTCTTAGAAATTCACCTTCCCGCCAATAATAAACGCATTCGCGGTCACGGAGCCGTCGGCAACGTTGCGGATGTTGACGAGGGGGACGAAGGCTTCGTTTCTCACGTATTCAGCGGAGAGGCGGAGGAAGTCGTTGACCTGGGTTTCGAAACCGATCACGGGCTGGGTGGAGGTCTTCGTATTCGGCTCCGGCGGGGCCCTGCTGGTTCAGTCCGTAAACGACGGAGAAACGGCTCGCGCGACCGAAGAGGTCGAAGTCGTAGGCGGTTTGGTTTTTGCTCACGCGGTGAGGACATACTTCAGCCCGATCACGAAGATGAGGGCGAAGACAGCGCGTCTCAGCCAGAGTTGAGGGAGACGGTCGAGCGTCATTTTTCCGAGAAAGATTCCGAGAAGGGCGGCAGGGAGGGAAAAAAGAACGAGGAGGAGAAGCTCGCGCGTGTATTCACCGGCCTGCCACATGAGGGCGTTTCGGGTGATGCTGCCGGTGAGGAAAACGGACTGCAAAATCGCGACGGTTTCCGTTTTCGACCAGCTCCGGGAATAGGCGTAGATCACAACGGGTGGACCGCCGACGTTAAACGCTCCGGTGATGACGCCTCCAACGAGGCCAAATAATCCGGCAGATTTTTCCGGAAGTTTCCAACTGCCACGGTATCGCGATTGAAGAAAATCGGCGAGAGCAATGAGCATCAGAGTCACCCCGAGGATGCGAACGACGAGAGTGCCGTCGATATTTCTCAAGCCGTAGTAGCCGAAAGGGATCCCGAGACACATCCCGAGCGCGAGCGGTCCCGCGTGTCGAAACGAAAGCCCTGCCCGGTTCGCGAACATGATGAAAATTGTGGCGATGAAACAGGCGATGGAGACGAAGGCGATCGCGTCTTTCACGGGGAGGAGCATCGGGACGAGCGCGGTGCAGACGAGCGCCATTCCGAAGCCGGTCGCGGATTGCAGAAAGGCCGCCGCAAAGAGAATTGCGGCGAGGAATGGAAGGATCGACTCCATTCCGCTTACTGAGGAGACGCCGCGGGACCTGAATCCAACTGAAAGGACTTTGGCTCCGGCGGAGCGCCTTCGGGTGCGGAAACGAGGGCGTCGTCGGGGCGGGTTCGCCATTTCATGATCGCAAGTTCACCGGCGATGCGTCCGAGCTTCGAGTCGGCGTAGCCGGCCCCGACATCGATGGTGGGGTCGCGTCGGATTTCGAGGTGGAGGTGGGCAAGGTAGCGACCGTTCGCATTTCCCACTGTCCCGATTTCCTGCCCCCGGCGGACGAGGGAGCCGACGGGGACGTTCATGGTGTCGAGGTGGGCGTAGAAAGTCTGGACAAGTTGCCCGTTAACCAGTTCGTGCTGAAGAATGATGACGTTGCCCCACCCGTTGGAGGGCCATCCTGCATAGAGGACGAGGCCGTCGGTGATGGCAAAAACGGGGTCGCCGAGGTCGGAGTTCTGCCCGCCGATGCCGTTGAGATCGTCGCCGAGGTGGCGATTCGTGAAGAAAGGCTGCGCATTGTAGGTGAGGGCACCGAGACGACTGCCCATCGGGTAATCGAAATGATCGACCGTCGGTGCTTTCACCATCTCGATGGGAGAGGCGAGGGCGAAGGCAGGGTCAAAAACTGCTTCAGGCTTGATCAGGATCAAGCCGAGGCGGGCTGCGGGAACCATTTCGTCTCCCAGGCGCTTCGCTTGATCTTTCGTCCTCGCCATGAGAAAAAGGACCAGAATCACTGCTGCAATGATGACAAAGAGCGGGAGGGCAAGTCGGTGCCACTCTTTCAAGTGCTGCTGAACGTCGAAGTAGGGAATTTTTTTCACGGCGTGGTCATAGCTTGAAACCTTTTGCGAGACGCACAAGGGAATTTCGTCGATGGATCATGAGGGTCGAATTTCCCCTCGACCTGATTTTGCTCATGGATGACACGACAGGAAAGCGACGATTCAAGCTGGTCATTGCCTATGACGGGCGGCCTTTTGACGGCTGGCAGAGTCAGGTCTCGGGCAATACGATTCAGGATATTTTACTCGCCGCGCTGCAGTTGATTTGTCCGGCGGTGACGACAGTGCAGGGTTCGGGGCGGACGGATGCGGGGGTTTCGGCGGAGGGACAGGTTGCTCATTTCGACACTCCCGAGGTCTGGCGCATGGGAGCGGATGAGTGGCGTAAGGCCCTGAATACCAAATTGCCGCCGACGATCCGGATCCTCGCGGCGGAGGAATGCGGAGCTGAGTTTCACGCGAGGTTCAATGCGGTTGGAAAGCACTACCGCTACCGACTCGTCACGGGTGAGGTTTTGCCACCCTTGCAAGTCGGTTTGGCCTGGCATCGCCGTGGTTTGGAAAATGTCGGTGATCTTTCAAGGGTGCTCCAGACATTCGAAGGCACGCATCACTTCCGCGCTTTCTCGGCGAATCGTCATGATGGAAAAGATGAGACGCGCGATGCGGAGCGGACGATTTTTGAAGCTCGTGTCGTCGAAAATGGCGATCACGAGTTTGATCTGCATTTTCACGGAAGTGGATTTCTTTATAAAATGGTCCGTTTCCTTGTCGGAACTGCGGTGTATTGTATCGAAGGACGGGTTTCGGTGGACGAAATCAGGAGACTGCTCGAAGAGCAGGGGGCGAATAAGGCGCCCTACTGTGCGCCACCGGATGGCCTGTCTTTACTGTCGGTGAATTACCCTGAGCGGTAAAACATCGATCCAACCAGCCTGTTCCCACCTGCCATGGGGTTGTTTTTCAAGAAATCATCCATCACAGATAATCGTATCGAGAATTCCGGTCGTTGGCCGGTGCGCTTGACGCATTTTTATCTAATCGACGAATACGAGTTTCCGGCGACGAATTTCCCGGAGATCTTTTTTGTTCGGGAAGGAACTTTTCTGCACGAGACGGATATCGGCACGCAGGCGGTTCGCGAAGGAGCCGTCATCGTCGTCAACCCGGGGTATCGTCACACGATCAAGCAGCCGGAGGAGGTTGTCCTGACACGGGTTCGATACCTCCCCGAGTGGCTCACGCTGGAGTATGACCTCATCGCGAACTCACCCAATGTGCTCTCGCTCTTTTTTGACCAATCCTGGTTTCGTTATCCCCGTGACGAAAATTTGCATGTCTTCACGACGCGGAATGAGGGGGGCGCTCGCGTCCGCGCGGAGTTGGACTACTTGAGCCAGTTGTTGAAGGACAAGCGTCAGCTCGAACCGATCGCCCGCGTCTCGGTGCTCAAGCTCATGATGCTTCTCGCCGATGAGCACCACCGTTTCTGGCGCGGGGTCATGGAGGTGGAATTTCTCCCCGAGGCAAAGCATGCGCTCGACGAAATCGAGGGGACGATCCGCCGGGCGG
>Ga0075120_10002843_pt1 | contig 12195 bp, 7 predicted proteins | sample AntAceMetag02UKL_FD_69792 | JGI IMG/M metagenome (GOLD analysis project Ga0075120, IMG submission 69792) | Saline lake microbial communities from Ace Lake, Antarctica - Antarctic Ace Lake Metagenome 02UKL | ecosystem: Environmental > Aquatic > Non-marine Saline and Alkaline > Saline | place... | reverse complement strand
AGGGAAGAAAAAGAAGGTGCCGTGACGGCACTTTCCAATGGTTGGAAAACGTAATGAAAAAGTTTCCAATGGTTGGAAAAACGGCGAGAAAAGTTTCCAATGGTTGGAAAAATGGAAGTTTGAGTTATGGCGAAGATCAAGCTGACAAAAAATGAATTGAAGGCGCAACGGGATTCGTTGGCGCGGTTTACGCGTTATTTGCCGACCTTGCAGCTTAAGAAGCAGCAGTTGCAGATGGAAGTCCGCCAGCTCGAAAGCAAGATCGAGGAAAAGCGGCGCGAAGAGGAGGCGCTGGTGCAGGGGCTTCAAAGCTGGATACGTTTATTTTCCGAGCCCTTTGATTTTGCGGAGCATCTGAAGCTGGAGAAGGTGGTGCTGAGCGAGGGGAATATCGCGGGGGTGATGATCCCGGTGCTGGAGGATTTGAATTTTGCGATTACTGCGCCGGACTACTTTGTGACGCCTCTCTGGGTGGACAAGGGGATGCAGGTGTTGCAGCAGTTGATGCGCCTGCGCGTGGAACGACTCGTGATGCGCAATCAACAGGAATGCTTGCGCGAAGAACTGCGCACCACCAATCAGCGCGTGAATCTTTTTGAAAAGGTGAAAATACCGGAGAGCCGGGAAAGCATACGGCGGATCAATATTTTTCTGGGCGATCAGCAGACCTCGGCGGTGGCGCGAGCGAAAATTGCCAAGGGAAAAAGCGTTGCGCGCGAGGTGGCGGCCAAGAAAGCGGCTTTGGCGGCGGCTTAAACCCGCCGTTGAAACGGAAGTGATGGTGTACGCATGATAGTACCGATGAAAAAAACGAGCATCCTGTGTTTGGATGTGGACCGCGAGAAGACGCTGGAGCAGTTGCGTCGCATCGGAGTGGTGCATGTGAAGCACACACAGGCTCCGGCGGGTGAACCGTTGGAAACGGCCAAGACGCGCCGCTTTCGCATCGGACGGGCGCTGGATATGCTGCCCAAAGCGCACCATGAAAAATCCTCCGGCCAGGAGGCGGATAAGACGGTCGGACTGATCTGGGAACAACTGGAAAAGCAGAAGGAATGGCATACCCGGTTGGACGCGCTGACGATCGAGGAAAAACGGCTGGAACCTTTCGGTTCGTTTGATCCGGCGCTGATTCGCAGCCTGGCGAAACAGGATGTTTTTGTTAAATTATACAAGTTGGGTGCCCGTGAGATGCCGGAGATGCCGGAAGGTGTAGTGCTGCAGTTGCTTAATGAAACAAAGGACGGACGTTACGCCGCAGTCATCGCCCGCGAGGATGTGAAGCTGGGTACGCAGGAATTACGTTTGCCTGAGCAATCCTTGAGCGCGGTGCGCGATGAAATCGCGCAGCTTCGGAAGCAGTTGGAAGAATCCATGCAGGCGATTCATGCCCAGGGTGGTGAACGCTCCGCCGTGGAAAAGGAGCTGACGCAGGCGGATGACAACCTGCGCTACGAAGAGACACGTGCGGGTATGGGTGGAGCCGAACGCATTGCTTTTCTGAGTGGATACTGCCCCGATGAATCCCTGCCGGACATCCGGGCGGCTGCGGCGGCTCATGGCTGGGGACTCGTGATTAACGATCCGCCAGCCGATGAATTGGCCCCCACCAAAATACGCTATCCGCGCTGGGTACGCTCCATTCAGTCGGTGTTCGATGTGACGGGCATTCTGCCCGGCTACGATGAGGTGGATGTGAGTCCGGTTTTTCTGGTCGCACTGAGCATCTTCTTTGCCATGCTGGTGGGTGATGCGGGCTATGGCGCGGTGTTCCTGCTGCTCACGTTGTTTGCAAGGAAGAAAATGCCTGCGGCACCGGCGTATCCGTTCACGTTCATGTATATTATGAGCGTATCCACGATGATCTGGGGTATCCTGACCGGCACCTATTTCGGTATTGCGAAAACGGCGTCGATCCCGCGGATTATGTGGCTGGATACGCCTGAGAATGTGATGCTGTTGTGTTTCACGATCGGCGCCATCCACTTGTCGATCGCACATCTCTGGAATGCCTGGCTCCTGCGCAACACGCCCCAGGCGGCTTCTCATCTCGGATGGGTACTCTCCACGTGGACGATGTTTTTCGTGGCCGGTTACTTCGTTTTGGGCCGTCCCTTGCCAGCCGGGGTGATTGGTGCCTTTGTGGTGGGGATCGTGTTGATTATTCTGTTCATGACGCCCCCCGCGAAATTGAAGGAGGAATGGTTCAATCACGTCATGCTTCCTTTGACGGTGATCGGCAATTTCACGGACGTGGTTTCCTACCTGCGTCTGTTCGCCGTTGGCACGGCGGGTTATGCGGTGGCCAGCGCCTTTAACACGATGCTGGCGTTTGTCCCGGGTGACCCGATCTGGTCGATGGTGCTGAAATCGGCAGGGCTTTTCATGGGGCATGCGCTGAATATTGCTTTGTGCGGCCTCGCCATTCTCGTGCATGGGGTTCGTCTCAACACCCTGGAATTTTCATCGCATATGGGGCTGCAATGGAAAGGCTATAAGTACGATCCGTTTCGCAGTAAGGCGGTGAACAAAGAACAGGAACAGGCGCTTTCATAGAAAATAATCGTCGGGAGAATGCCGGCAGAACCGTTAAGAGAGATAAGACAGTAAAAGAAAGGACGATATTATGGATGCAGCAGTCATGACAGGATGGGGCAATTTCGGTGCAGCGGCGGCCTTGTGCTTTGCGGCCATGGGTTCGGCGCTAGGTGTAGGCGCGGCGGGTCCGGCGGCGATTGGCGCATGGAAGAAAGCCTATGCGCAGGGCAAATCGGCGGCGTTTACACTGGTGACGTTTGTGGGCGCTCCGCTTTCACAGACGATTTACGGGATGATTCTGATGAACTCCCTCAAGGCGACCGCCAAGTCCAATCCGCAGGCCTATCCGGCGCTGATTGCCGCGGGCGTGTTCGGCGGGATTGCTATGGGGTATTCGGCTTGGTACCAAGGACGCTGCGGCGCAGCGGCCTCGGATGCCCTGGGCGAAACGGGCCAGGGCTTCGGCAATTACCTGATGGTGCTCGGCATCGCGGAAACAGTCGCTTTGTTCGTGATGGTCTTTCTGATGATGTTGGTGAAGTAAGGTCGGGAGTCGGAAGACTGGAGACTTTAGACCAGAGACTATAGACTGAAGACCGGAGACTTATGGACCGGCAGGATGTTGGGCTTTGCTCGCCTCCTGCCGGTTTTGTTTTTCAGTATCCATTGGTCTTTCTGATAGCGCCAGCCTCACAAATGTGTAGGGCAAACGCCTCCGGCTGAGCCGATAGGCGGGAGGTTTTCCATGACGGATCGGCGTGCTCGGGTTCTGCTGCGGCTCAGCGGGACGGTTCGCCCTGCCGCAGCTCGCGTGACTCTCGCCCTTCAATACACCGGAGATCAGTCGTCCTCGTAGAGTGCGTTGACTTCGTCCCAGGCTTCGGGCTCGTTGCTGCGGAGGCGGTAGAGCAGGGCGTAGTGATAGAAGAGGAGTCCGACGTGTTTTTCCCGGAAATCGTTGTAGGGGGTTTCGGCGGGACAGCCAGCGGCGTCCCATTCCTCTGCCTTCATGGCGTTCAGACGGTTCAGCTCGTTAAGCAGGTCGGTTGCATTCATCAGAAGGAAATTCGGGGTGTCAAGGAGGAGGGTGGGGCAATATTTCATGCTCGTCAGGTCGTGCGCAGTGGAGGCGATCTGTTCCGGGGTGTGGATGTCTGGATAGTTGGCTATGCGGTCTTGGTAGTTGGCCTTGTTTTTTTTCATGGATGGTTCCCTGATGTCCGGTGTTTTCAGTTGGAAAATTCGGGTCCGAGCAGTTGGGTTTCGAGTTGGTCGTAGCGATTGATGACGCGGCGCACGTAGTCGCGTTTTTCCATGTAGGATCCAGGAAAGAAACTGCCTTTGAATCCGGCGAGAATGATGTTGCGCAGTTGTTTTCGAGTGATGTTGAGTTCGCGGGCAACTTGGAGAATTTCGTTGGTGACGGTGGTCCGCGAGACGAGCCGGTTGTCGGTACAGATGCTGACGGAGAGGGTCTGTTGGAGCATTTTCTTGAGCGGATGTGTGGCAATGCTTTTGATTTTCGGATTGGTTTGGAGATTGCTGGTGGGGCAGACCTCGATCGTGATCCGTTGGGTGGCGATGTATTCGGCGAGATGCTGCACGAAGGCGGCGGGGTTTTCGATGGCTTTGTCCTGGATCATCTCTTCGGCAAAGAGGAAGGTTCCGTGGCCGATGCGATTGGCGTGACATTCGGTGATGGCCTGGAAGATGGATTCGGGTCCGTAGGCTTCGCCAGCGTGTACGGTTTTTTTGATGAAGTGGGTGGAGGCATATTGATAGGCCGTTTTATGGTAGATGGCTGGATAGCCGGATTCTTCGCCCGCGAGATCAAACCCAACGACGGGCAGGTTCTGTTCGTGGGCGAGTTTTTCGGCGGCGCGGACGAGTTCGAGAGAGGCCACGGCGAAGACCTCGCGTTTCGGGGCGTAGGGCATGGCTTCGATCAAGGCGGCATAATAGGGTGACATGAATTTGTTGAAGCAGCGCATGGCACAGAGAATCAGCCCGTAGTTGAAGGGAATATCGCTGCCGTTGCGTACGGCCTCGCTCAGATTCTGTTCTTTCTGTGCGCGGTCCATGCCTCGGCATACCGCGCGGACAATTTCTTCGATTTTGAAGCTGTCGGTTACATGAAGCTGAGGTGCGAAGCGTACTTCGACGTAGCGGACGTTTTCGGCAATGTTGTCCATGGCGAATTCATAGGCGACGCGCTCGAGGTTTTCGGGCTCTTTGAGGACGGAACAGGTGTAGGCGAAGCCTTTGAGATAGTCGGGAAGATCGGTGTATTGCTCTTTGAAGGTGGTCTCCATCAGGCCTGCTTCTTCATAGGATGGCAGTTCAATGTGGCTGGCCTTGGCCAGTTCAATGAGGGTGCTGAGGCGCAGAGAGCCGTCCAGATGCACGTGGATATCTGTTTTGGGGATTTGTTGAATGAACTGCTCGAGTGCGGGGCTGTTTTTCATGTCCGTTCTCTCTTTCCTTGAAGTGCCTGCCTGCGTGTACCGAATTCTTAGGCAGATAGTATGTTTTGAGGGAGAATGCGTAAACAGAATATGCAAAAAAAGAGTAAAAGGCGTTGAGCCGGTGGAGGGGAACGGCGACCCGTTTTGCCCTTGCTATGGATGCGGGCCCTGGTATATACAAGAACGATCTTTTAATACTGTACGAGGGGTTTGAATGAAGCGATTACGACCTGTTTTCATATCGTTCATGGTTATAGTGCTGGCAACTTTCTGGGGGGCAAGCGCTTTGGCGCAAGGCGCGGGGGCAGACCGGGAAAAGGACCGCATGCAGGCGGAAATCGCCCGGCTTCAGAAGGCCTTTGATTATTTTCAATCGGAACGCAATCAGCTCAAGGCAGATTTGGAGAATGAACAGACCCAAAATCAATTGCTGAAGGATCGGCTGATTCGCTTCACGCGGGCGCTTCAAAAAAACAAGCAGGCCATTGAGATTTATAAAAACCGTCTCAAAAATGTGGCCGATACGCCAAACGAACTGCAGAAAAAGCTGGATCAGACCAATCTGAAAATCGTGCAACTGGAATCGGCCCGAAACAAATTGAACGAACAGCTTAGGGACCTGAGCAACGAGTTGACTAAAGAGCAGCGCCTGCGCAAGACCCAGGAACAGATGACGCAAGAAAAGGAACTGGCGGCGCATGATGCCGAGGTGCGGGCGGAAGCGGCCCAGCGCCAGATTCGCCTGATGACGGCGGAACAGGAAAAGCTAAGCGCACAGATTGAGACGCTGAAGAAGCAGGCCGAAACGGATTATTCCGGCTATCTGAACATGGAGGACCGCCTGGCGGATAACGAGGCCCGGATGAATGCGGCTTCGCAGCAGGTTCAGACGGGGGTCGAGGAAATCGCTCGTCTTCGGGATGCGTTGGCCAAAGCAGATGCCGAGTATGCGGAGTTGAAAAGAACGATGCAGCAGAACGAGTCGGAGCTGGCGGCACGCCTTCGCCAGGCGGGCTCGAATGTCAAGTCTATGGAGTCGCTGGCCCAGGAAAAGCAGCAGGCGGAACGCAATGTGGAAATTTTGAAGAAGGCCTTTCAGGACGAGCAGCAGTTGCGTCGTACCATGGAACAGAAGGCTCGCCAACTGGAGCAGGGGCTGCTCACGAATACGACAGGGTTCGATGAGGCGCAGCGTGATGTGGCCCGGCTGACCCGACAAAATGAGCAGTTGACCGAAGATTTGCGGGTGTTTGAAAAAGCACTGGAAGAAGAGCGCGCGCGGCGGCAGGTGCAGGAAGACCTGGCCAAGCGAGTGAAGCAGACGACCGGCTCGGTTGAGCGGGATGTGGAGTCGCTCCAGTTGAAACTCCAGATGGCTGAACAGGAAAAGGCCCTTGCGGAGCAAAAGGAGAAGGAAGCAACGAACGCGATGGATGCGCTACTGCGCTCGCAGCAGATGGTACAGAATAATTTGAAGGCTTTGCAGTCGGATCACAAGCAGTTGCTGGAGGATTATCAGATGGTTCAGCGGGATACCGTCGAGACCGAGCGGCAGAAAAATGAGGCCCTCCAGAATGTGGCTCTGCTGAAAAAGGGGCTCTCCCAGGAACGGAAGGTCCGGGCTGAAAAGGAAAAACTGGCGGCGCAGTTTCAGACACTTCAACAATCGGTTGAGTACAATACAGGCGAACTTTCCGGCCAGGTGAATGCTTTGCAAGCCCGCCTGACAGAGGCCCAACGGGAAAACCGGATGCTGAAGGAATCGCTGACGGCGAGCGAGCAGATGGCCGTGCGTGCAACGCCTCCTGTGGAATCCACCGGAGGGGCCGAAGCGGGAAAGGTGGATCAACTGGAAGCTGGTCTGAAAAGAGAACAGGGCCAGGTTCGAAAATACGAAAAGCAGAACGAGCACCTCCGCGCTGAAGTGGGTCGACTGACGACCCGTATGAGCGAATTGGAACAGAGTTTGGGGGAAAAGGAAACGGACTTGAAACAGGCGCGTCTGGCCCAGAAGCAACAGTCGGCGATTGTCGATGCGCGGCGTGACGGAACGAGTCGTCCTGTCTTCGGAGAGACGGCCAGTGAGGCCGCCCCGGTGAAGAAGTTTACGAAGGAACCGGCACCGGTGGCCACAGTGATGCCAGAAATTGCCGTAGCGGCTGACAAGACCACGCGGGAACCAGTGCCGCCGATAGCGACTGGAGACGATGATTATGCGGATTTGGAAGCGGTACTGGCCGAAGTGGAACCCGAGCCGGACCCGGAGAGGGCGCGTCGCGAAAAACAGCAGCGTTATGAAACAACGTTGATGAACAACGCATTCTCCCTCTATTCCAATGGCGAGGTGGCGGAAGCGAAAAGCAAGCTCGACGAGCTGCTCGCCGTGAATGCGGATCATGTGGACGCCCTTGGCATGGCCGGAGTGATTGCCTGGCAGGAAGGGAATATGGATGGCGCCCTGCGCTATCTGGAGAAAGCACTCTCGCTCGACGAGCGGAATGCGCGTGCTCACAACTACATGGGGATTGTGCAGAACTCCCTAGGTCAGACAGCACGTGCGGAAAAGGAATTCAAGCGGTCCATGGAACTGGATACCAGTTACGACGAGCCGCTTTTCAATATGGCCGTTATTCTGGCCACTTCTGATGAGCTGCGGATTGACGAAGCCCGCCGATACTACGAACGGTCTCTGGCGCTGGGAAGCGAAAGAAATACCAGCCTGGAAGACATACTTTACCCGTAAACAAAATGATCAACAAGGACGGCAGCATGCGTACCCTAACACCTCATATCATCGGGCGGAATGGCCGTCCGATTCATTGGATGACGGCGCTTCTGGCGGCGGGATTCTTGACCGTTGCAGGCAGCACGCTTTTCGCTCAGGCACCTGAAGGCCCGGAAGCCTTGCGTGCTGCAGCAGAACAACACATCGCTCAGGCGGATTCTGCCCGGGATGCTGGACGGGAAGGTACCGCACTGCAGGTTTACGAGGAGGCTCGCGATGCTTATATGGAACTCAGCGAGCAATTCCCCGAATGGTCGGTAGCCGAGGTGCAGTCGAGGCTGTTTTATTGCCGTCAGGAGCTCTCTGCACTCGAGATGGCTATGGAGTCGGATGACGATGATGAACTGGGCTTTATTCTTAATATGATTGAACAGCAGGGAATCGAACCGGCAAAAACTGAGCCGGTACAACCGGCAGTCGAAACGGTGGAAGGTACCCAGGTTATTCAGCCCATGCTTGTGCAGGAAACGGAGATCGTCGAGGACTTCGCCGACCTGAACCGCTCGGTGCCTTCTTCGGAAGCGTATTATCCGGCACCCGGATCCGAAAAGCGCTTCCGTAAAGAGGGTGGTGCAGGCGCTTCCGTCGGTGCCACGCGCGAGGTGCAGAAGCAGGTGACGGAGCTGCAACGCCGGAATGAAAAATTGGAAGAGGAGACGAAGCAGGCTCAGCGGGAACTTGAGAAAACAGCCCTTTCGCTTAAGGAGACTCAACAGCGTGAGGAGCAGTTGAAAGCGGACTTAAAGCGTGCGCGCTCCGCCGGTGGAACCGATTGGGATGCCCCTGTGCCCCTGGGTGGTTCGATGGGAGCGCTACAGGCCGGACCGGATTTGAGCAGCGATGTAAAAGAGCTGGAAAGAACCGTCAAGCAGTTGGAGCGGGAGAAGGCCGATATGGTCGGAACGGTTGCCGATTTGCAGAAGCGGTTGAAGAATGCAGGGCAACCGGCCCGTGGGGTTTCGGCAGCGGACGCCGTGGGGTCAAAGCGCTCCGATCTGGAAGCGGAAAACAGAAAGTTGACGGTTGAACTGGGTAGAACAAAAGATCAGGTGGAGGCGCTGCGGCGACAGCTTTCTTCGAGGAAGGAAGAAGAGCGGGTATATTCCGAGGTGATTGAAAATACGGATGCCCGCTGGTCGCAGGACAATTTAAAATTAAAACAAGAGTTGAACCGAGAGCGTTCGACCTCAATGGAACTACAGGAGGCAGTGAAGTCCCTGCGTGCATCGCTGAACCAGGCGGAACGGGAGCGAATGGACTTGCTGAAGGAACAGCGGGAACGTATTCCGGCAGTGGAAGATGCCAAGAGCCGTTACGAAGCAAAAAACACGGAACTTCAGGGTCGCCTTAATCAGACCATGCAGGAGTTGGCCGGAGTGAAGCGGCGTATGCTGGAGCAGGCGGATGCCCTGAGCCGACAGACAACTCAAAACAAGACACTTGCCGAACGATTGGACCTCCTCCAGGAGGACTATCTCAAACTCGCCAATTCATCGGCAGTTACGGCGGCGGAAAATGTGGACCACAAAGGCGAGGCCGAGCAACTGATGCGAGAAATGGAAGGTCTGCGGCGTGATATGGAAGGCGTGCAAGATGAAGTGCAGGAAAAAGACCGCTACGCAGAACAGTTAAAGGCGGCTGGTCGGCAGTTGGACGCCATGCAGGCCGACCTAGCCGATCGTGATTTCGCATACAAGAAGGCGGTGGCCGACCTGGAAACGTCCCGTAGAGAGATAGAGGGGCTTCGCAAAATAAAAACGTCTTTGGAGATTTCGCAACTGGAAAAGGTGGAATGGAATCAACAGAAAGAGCAGTTGCAGGCCCGCTTGGATGATGCACTGGTGGAAAAAATGGATGTGGAAGTGGCATTGGCTAAAATGGCATCAGAGAAAAACAACGCCGAGAAACTGACTGAGAAGGTTAAGTCGGATTATGCGGAAGTCATTCGTAAAAACGAGGACCTCCAGAAAAAGATGGCGGCACGGTCCGGAGAGAGAAGTCAGGAAACGGACAAACTAAACGACCGGGTCGCTCAACTGCAGCGGCAAACGGAGCAGAAGGATAAACGCATTCAGGAAATGGCGTCGCATGAATCGGAGGTGGCTTCGCTTCGCTCGGAGTTGGGCGTGCTGGAATTGAAGCATCGGGATGACGTGAAAGAAACGCAGTTGGCCTTGATCACGGAAAAGAAGAAAAATGAATCACTGGCTTCGCAGATGCAGGATATGCAGTCGCGCCTGGCTGCGGTCGGAGCGGAGGCAGACGGCTATCGCGGGACCACACAAAACCTCGAAAAGGAAAAACAGGAGTTGGAGCGCCGATTGGATGGGGAAGGCCGTAGACAGCATGAAGAACTGCTCTCCATGAAAAAGGAATTGGCCCAGGAGAAGGTCAATTCTGCCACTTGGCAGGATGAAATCAGGCGGCTACAGGCCCAAATGAAGGAGCTGAGCGATACCAAGCTGTCCTATGAGAAGAAACTGATAGAATCGGAAAAAGAAAAGGATGATCTTGAACGGGAAGTCATTGAGAGCGATGAAGCTTGGCGTGTGAAACTGGCTGCAGCCATGAAAGATGCGGAAGTGTCCGCAGAGCGGCAGGAGAATGTTGCAAAAACAACTCAGCAGTTTCAGGCCGCCCTTCAGGCGGCGGAGCATAAGACCGAAGAGTGGGTCGTACAGGTTGCAGAGAAAGAGAAGCGAATCTCGGATCTGAAACAGGCGAATAAAGAGCTCGAAAGTAAGATTACGCAGGCCGTACAGGCTGCCACTTCATTTACTGATAAGACCGAAGCGGAACTGAGTCGCTTACAGAAACAGAATGCGGACCTTCGTGCGCGAACGCAGGAAATGGACCGGTTGCAGGCAGCCGCTGAAAAGAAAGAAGAGACCATCCATAACTACGAGGCGGAACTGAAAACCGCTAATGAACAACTCGCCCGCCTGAGCGAAGCCAAAAAACAGTGGAGCGCCTCGAACGAAGAGACGCAGGGGCAGTTGAGCATCATACAAGACAAGGTTGCCGCACTGACCCGGCAGTTGAACGACGCCCAAGCGGGTAAAGAGACGCTCGAAAAGGACCTGTTGGCAGCTCGCAATGATCTATCCACGATGCAGGCGGACCGAAAACAGGGAGCAGCGCGTGATGCAGAGCTTGAAAAAACAAGAAACGAACTGGTTGGCGTACAGAAAGAACTGGCTCAGGTACGGAAGGAATCCGAAAAAACCGGGGAACGTGCCGAGCAACTGGAGTCTGTGGAGCGGGAACTGAAAGAGGCACGAAAGCTGTTGGCCAATGTACAAAAAAGCAACGAACTGAACGTCAAGCTGGTAGAACGCATGAAAAAGGATATGGAAACATCAGGGACCGTGGGTGCGCAGCTCGCGGAACTCAGCAAAGAACGTGACCAGTTGATGGAGCAGGTTCGCGACTGGCAGTCAAAATGCGAAAAAATCAGTGCGGACCAGGCTGAACAAAGAAATGACACGGAACAGCGGAATGCACAAATCGCGAAGCAAACACAACTGATTACCGAATTGAACACCTCGTTGAAGGAAAAGGAACAAGCCATAACCGAAATGTCGAATGCGAACAAGGCGCAGGAATTGGAGCAGGCGCGGTTGACGCAGGAAATTAAAAAACTATCGTTGGAGCAGGCGGCTGCGGAATTGCGAGCGCAGGAAGTCCAGGCCAAGTGGAAGGAGCTCAATGCGGAGAAAAAGGGATTCAGCAAACAGGCCGAAGCACTGGATGACCAACTCGCAAAAGCTACTAAGGATCGTGAGCGTTTGGCCGCCGAACTCGAGGTGAGCCGCAATAAGGCGGAGATGGTTGATGAGTTGAAGCGCAACGTGAAAAAACTGGAGGCCGATCTGAGTGCCGGCATCTCCGAAAGAAATGCGCTGGATGGGCGAATTGTGGAGATTGGAAAAGCATTGGAAGCTCAGCAAAAAGCCAGCGAAGAGTCGGCTGATCAATTGCAGGAGATGAAAAAAACGCTGGCCGATCAGACGGATGAAGTCAACAAGCTCCGTAGTGAGCGAGATGTTCTCTCGGCACGTGTCGAGGCTCTTACCTCGGAGCTGAATAAGGCGACGGAAACCCTGGAATCGCTCGCGAACTACTGATTCTGTTGGTCGAGTGGGGGGCGGCGTCAGCGGATGCTGAAACACGATCATAGCGGTTGTCCAGCCCCGTTTCTACGGGTTGCCATGAATTGCTTTTTTGGAAAGGGAAATCAATGAAACATTATTCGATACCAACAAATGACGCGGAATGGAACGTGCTCGGAGTGCGGTTCCTCAGCGTGAAAAACGCATGCAGCCTGTTGCTGATGATGGGCTTGTTGCTCTCTTCAGTTATGGCCGCTTTTGGTGCAGAGCAAGCATCTCGTGTAGATGAAATAGC
>Ga0075120_10002835_pt1 | contig 12222 bp, 5 predicted proteins | sample AntAceMetag02UKL_FD_69792 | JGI IMG/M metagenome (GOLD analysis project Ga0075120, IMG submission 69792) | Saline lake microbial communities from Ace Lake, Antarctica - Antarctic Ace Lake Metagenome 02UKL | ecosystem: Environmental > Aquatic > Non-marine Saline and Alkaline > Saline | place... | reverse complement strand
AGCCGAAAAAGCCCGAACAAGACCCCAGGAAACGGCGGGTCATCATCCGCACTATCGGCATGAAAAAGGAATACAACCGGGGCGGTGAAATCACCCAGGCCCTGCGCGGCGTGGACGTCGAACTCTATACCGGCGAATTCATCGTGGTCATGGGCCCCTCCGGCTCCGGGAAAAGCACCTTCTTCAATATGATCGGCGCGCTCGACAGCCCCTCACACGGGCGCGTATTCATCGACGAAGTGGACGTGGCCCAACTCACCGCCGAAGAACTCGCCTTTCTGCGCTGCCGAAAAATCGGCTACATCTTTCAATCCTACAATTTGATTCAATACATGACCGCCCTGGAAAATGTGACCACGCCCATGGCCTTCGGCGGTGTGGACCCCGATCAGGCGCGCAAGCGTGGCATGGACCTCCTCGAACTGGTCGGCCTGGGAGACCGCTGGTTCCACCGCCCCATCGAAATGTCCGGCGGACAGCAACAGCGCGTCGCCATCGCCCGCTCCCTGGCCAATCAACCTTCCGTTCTGCTGTGCGATGAACCCACTGCCAATCTCGACCATCACACCGGGGATGAAATTCTCGCCATCCTGCAGAAATTGAACACCGAGCGCGGCGTTACCATTATCTGCGCCACCCACGATCACCGGATGATGAACGTGTGCGACCGCCTGCTCTGGATACGCGACGGAGCCATCGAGCGCATTGCCCGTCGCGACGAAGTGGAAGTGGAACTTGGAAGCATTGATTAGAAACTAAAAACAATTTGAATGAAAACAGGACCCCATTGAAAAAACGGAGAGTCAACGTGTCAAAACGCTTAGGGATTACAGGATGGTTGGCGCTGAGCCTGCTTCTGCTTGCGCAGAGCGGTGCCCCGGCGGCAACGGAACAATTTCTCAACGATGTGCGGAGTCTCACCGCCGCACCGCACCGCCTCGGCGGTACCGAAGAATACGGACGCGCCGCCGACTACGTGCAGCAGCGCCTGACGGATCTCGGCTTGGATGAAGTCTTTGTCCAGGAATTTCCCTCGGCTCAGACGAAAGTGCTGCGCTGCGAGGCCGTCGCTCCCGGCGGACGCGTCATTCCGCTGGTTCCTGATCGTCCCAACGGAATTATCCCGCCTGTCAGCGGGCCCGAAGGCATCACCGGCGAACTTGTTTACGTCGGAACCGGCACGCAGGAAGACTTCCAACGCGCCAATCCCTCCGGAAAAATAGCCGTCATGGACTATAACTCCGGCGATCAGTTTCTTCAGGTCTTCCGCCTCGGTGCCAAGGCCATTATCTTCGTACGCCAGGAGCCCGCACTCGCCTGGAATCACCATTATGTCAACGCCAACGCCAATCTGCCCCGCTACTTCCACGATGGACGCGCCGAAGATCTGCCCCTGGGCGAAACCATCACCATCCACAGCGAAATCGTCTGGGAGCGCGTCACCGGGCGCAACGTCATCGCCTACATCAAAGGCACCAACCCGGTCTTCAATTTTGACAAACCCGAGGTGCTCATTCTAGCCGCCAATCTGGATACCTTCGGCGATGTGCCACGCCGCTCGCCGGGTGCACGCGGTGCCGCCAACTGCGCCGCCCTCCTCCAACTGGCCGAACAATTCAAAAAGAACCCGCCCCGGCGCGACGTCCTCTTTCTCTTCACCGATATGAGCGCACGACTCCACGCCGGCGCCGCCGCCTTCTACTCCGCCCTCGAAGAAGACGATAAAAGATCCGACATCAACGCGCGCCTCGAATACTGGCAGCAGGAAACCGCCTTCCTGACCAACATGAACGTCCTGATTCAAAGCAGCGACCCTCTCTCGCAATCCACCACCCCGCACGGACGCGACCTGGTCAAACGCCTACGCACCAAGGCCGCCGACTATGCCTACCTCGCCCGTGGCACCATCATGGAACTGCGCGAAGAACTCGACGCACTCAAGAATACCGAAGGAGATCACGCCGAACGCATCGCCCAACTCGAAGAGGAAATAGCCATCGGCGACGTAGATAAAGACCGCTGGAACGACCTCCGCCGCTACCTCGGAAAAGGGGAAACCGCCCCCGAGGTGAAAGACCTCTTCACCCAGGTACTTGATGCCGTCCACCGTGACGCCGAAATACGAACGCGCGAACTCAAGGTGGATGAAAGCATGCTCAAGTCCGCCAAGCGCATCAAGAATCTCCTTGGCGATAAATGGATCAGCCTGCACATGACCCTCCTCCTCGGCGATACCACTGACCGCTGGGGCGTCATCGTGGGGGGCAATTCTGAAATTCACTCCCCGCAGGATAACCCAGGCCTCTACGGAAAAATCAAAACCATCTTTCAGCAGGCCTGGCGCGACTTCGACGCCGCCGGGGAAACCCCGCGCCTGTTTGATACCTATTCCGTGGGTGAAACCCTCGCCGAATCGCGACTCCTCTGGGCCGTGCCTATGCTCGTGCACAGCGGCGAAATCGCCGGACGTTTCGGCCTCTACAACATCGTCCTCGGCACCATCCAGGAACGCCTCGCTCGCGAAGGTACGCCCGATGATACCATGGAACTCATCAACATCGATGCCATCGAAAATGCCGCCGGTGAAATCGCCCTCATGCTCGGCGGAATCCGCGATGGCAAAAGAACGCCCAACGCCCTCGGCGTGGCCGATCAGGAAGCCCTCTCGATGCGGCGCTCCATCCGCACCGACAAACAGTTCATCACCTCCTACTTCGCCAATGGACGCCCGCAGGGTGCGCTCTGCATGGGCCGTCAGCGCGGCAGCTCCATGCCCAACATGGCGGTGCCCGGCGCCACCGTGCAACTGTTCTCGCACCTGCCTTGGAACAACATCTTCTGGCCCTACAGCAAAGCCTATGGATTCGACCAGTTCTACGTGGTCATGAGCGACCAGAATGGAACCTACAGTTGCGGGCCGCTCCCCGAAGGCGACGGCAATGTCGTCGGGTTCTCCGCCGCCTTCGACGGAAAAGGCAACGTCAAGCTAGCCTCCGACAACGAATCCACCAAACAAGCCCTCACGCGCCTGAACATGTTCAACGCCGCCGATGGTCTTTTCATGCTGCCGCCCGGCTTCTGGCAGGACCCTGCCCGGGTCATGAACGCACGCGCCAATGCCACCATCTCCGATGATACCGGCACCAAGGCCTATACCGAAACCACCGATGGCGTCATCCTCTTTTTCTGCGAAGACCGCATCCCCGGAATCAAGGCCTTCGAACTTGGAACCATCGCCGCACTCGCCTACACCCCCGACAAAAAAACAAAGGCCCGCGACGAGCAATACGGCGTCGGGTTCCCCCTCGATACCGACTGGACCACCATCCGCACCGCCAAACAATCCGTGTACGACATCTGGAACCTCAATGAATCGCGCCTCGCCATCATGCGTAGCCGCGACATCATGAACAGCTCACTTGAAGAACTTCACGGGCGTATTCAGGATACCCTCAATGAGGCCGAAAAGATCGATTCACCCGCACGGCAGGAAGCCATGTTTGCCGCCTCCTTCATGAGTGCACGCCCCGTCTACACTATGATCCGCGAAAGCATGGACGACCTCGTCACGGCCGTCCTTATTCTCCTCGCCCTTTGCGTACCTTTCGCCTTTGCCCTCGAACGCCTCCTGATCGGCGCTTCCATGATCTACAAACAGGTGATGTGGTTCACCATCTTCTTTATCCTCACCTTTGTGATTCTCTACCTCTCGCACCCCGCCTTCGCCATCGCCCAAACGCCCATCATCATCTTCCTCGGCTTCGCCGTGGTGGTGCTTTCCACGCTCGTCATCGTCATCATCATGCGCAAATTCCAGCTCGAGCTGAAGGCGATTCAAGGCATGACGGCCTCCGTACACGCCTCCGACATTTCCCGCTTCAACACGGTCATGGCCGCCATGAGCATGGGCATATCCACCATGCGCCGCCGCCCCCTGCGCACCGCTCTGACCGCCATCACCATCATCCTGCTCACCTTTACCATCCTCTGCTTCGCCTCGTTCGACACGCAGAAGGGTATTATCAAACTCTTTACCGCCCCCTCGCCCCCCTACACCGGCGTCCTGTTGCGCAACGCCACCTACGGCTCCTACAACCCCGATTACCTCGACATCATCGACGCCCGATGGGGGGCCGACGCCATCGTCTGCCCGCGTTACTGGGTCTGCCCCGAGTTCAAAAACGACCCCGACTTTGTCGTCTCGCTTGAAGACGGAAGCAATTCCGTTACCCTCCGGGGCATCCTCGGGCTTGATGCCAAAGAACTCGCCCAGCGCGAAGACCTGCGCGAACTGCTTCAGATTCAGAATCCGGACGACATTGCCGACAAGGTCTTCATCACCGAAGCCGTCGCCGATTTGATCAAGGCCAAGCCCGGCGACCGCGTCATCATCCAGGGCCTGCGCCTAACCGTCGGCCCGCTCCTGCAATCCTCGAAATTTTCCATCGCCCGCGATATGGATGGTAGCAGCGTACTGCCCGTCGACTTCCTGGCCATGAAGGATGCTGGCGCGGATGTTAAACAGGCCTCGGGCGACGCCACCGACGATCAAGCCAAATGGAGCAGCTTGCCGGTGGACTCGATCGTCATCATGTCCAGCGCCAACGCCCTCCTCAACTACGGCAAATGCCATTGCATTCCAATTTATACCGAGGACTCCCAGCAGGCATCCGAAATCGCCGAGGACGCCGCACGCATGAGGGATAAAACCCCCATCATCGCCACCCGCAAGGATGGCGTCTACCGCCACATCCTCGGCACCGTCGTGGCTGCCTCTGGCGTGGGCGACCTGCTCTTCCCCGTACTGCTCGGTGGATTGGTCATCTTCGGCACCATGCTTGGTTCCGTGGCGGACCGCGAAAAAGAAATCTACACCTTCAGCGCGCTCGGTCTGGCCCCGCCGCATGTAGCGAGTCTCTTCTTTGCCGAAGCCATGGTCTATTCGGTGATCGGCGGGCTCGGCGGCTACCTCATCGCTCAGGGCTCCATGAAAATTCTCGGCTTCCTCGCCACCTACGGCTGGGTCCAAGTGCCCGAAATGAACTACTCCTCCACCAACGCCATCGTCACCATTCTCATTGTCATGGCGACGGTCCTGGTGTCCGCCATTTATCCTGCGGTCAAAGCCTCGAAGAGCGCCAATCCGGGCCTCCTACGCTCCTGGAAGCTGCCCCAACCCGAAGGCGATGTCATTGACCTGGTCTTCCCCTTCACCGTCTCCGAATACGACCTAACCGGCGTGGTCAGCTTCCTGAAAGAACACTTCGAAGCCTTCAGCGATACCGGCTTGGGCTCTTTCATGGCACAAAAAACAAAGCTCATCGTCCAGGAGAGCGGAAGCCTTGGTGTCGCGACCCGCCTGGCCATCGCGCCTTTTGACCTCGGCGTCACACAGGATATTTTCCTGAAGAGCGCCCCCAGCGAAATCCCGGGCATTGACGAGGTGAACATCCGGCTCACCCGCCGCTCCGGCCAGCCCAAGGACTGGGCCCGCCTTAATAAGGTACTCCTCAATGACCTGCGCACCCAGTTCCTGCTCTGGCGCTCGCTCCCTGCCGAAACCATGGAAATTTACCGTCAAAGAACGTTGGCTCAAATACATGAAATGAAACAGGACCCGGCATAACCGGATGCACCGCCCCTGCTCTGCGGCTGCGCGCCGCCTGATCGGACGATGCAAACGAATGGATTAAGGCTATGACAGAACGTATCGACAAAGAACTGGAAGAATTCCGGCAAGTCATGGAGGTGCCCACCACCTTCGAAGATGGCTTTAACTGGACGTCCCTCATCGGCGCCATTTTTATTGCCCTGCTGATGGTGCCTGGCGCCATTTACATGGGCCTGCTCGCGGGCGTGGGAAACATCGGCTCCGCCTCGCAATGGGTCACCGTGATTCTCTTTATCGAAGTGGCCAAGCGCGCACACAAAAACCTAAAAAAAGCCGAAATCTTCGTCCTGTTCTTTATGGCGGGCGCCGCCATGGGTCTGCCCTTTTCGGGCCTGATCTGGAATCAATTCTTCGCCCGGTCCGATGCCGCCATTGCCAACGGCATCGCTGAGAAACTCCCGGTCTGGTTCGCGCCGCTGGCCTCCTCGGACTCCTACACCCTGCGCAGCTTTATTCACCCCGACTGGCTGCCCGTGATCGGACTGATCGTCTTCGGAACCTTCTTCGGACAGCTCGCCAACATGGTCCTCGGCTACGGGCTTTTCCGCATCTCCAGCGACATTGAAAAACTCCCCTTCCCGATGGCGCCCGTCGGCGCGCAGGGTATCATGGCACTCGCGGAAGATGCCGACGAAAAGAACATCGAACAACAGGAAAACCGATGGCGATGGCGTGTCTTTTCCATTGGCGGCGCCATAGGTCTAGCCTTCGGGGCCGTTTATCTCCTCTTGCCCACCCTGACCGGCGCGCTCACCGGTGCGCCCATTCAGGTGCTGCCCATTCCCTTCTCCGACTTCACCGCCACCACCGGCAAATATCTGCCCGCCGTGGCCACCGGCATGTGCTGGGACCTAGGCAACCTGATCTTCGGCATGGTCCTTCCCTTCTTTGCCATGGTCGGCTCCTTTGTCGGGCTCATCGTGACCTTTGTGGCCAACCCCATCCTCTATCACTACAACATCATTCACAACTGGACCATCGGCGACAACACCGTCACCACCCTCTACAAAAACAACATCGACTTCTACTTCAGCTTCCAGATCGGCATTGCCGTGGCCATTGCCGTGGCCGGATTCTGGCAGGTCTTCCGCAGCTTCCAGAAGCGCAAACGGAATGCCGACAAAAAGCACAAGGAAATGGCTCACACCTACCCCGAAGGACGCGGCGACATCAGCGCATGGACCGTCATTCTCCTCTACTTCATCATCACCGTGATCTACATCCTGGTCTCCGGCTGGCTCGTGGATTGGCACCGCGGCATCATGATCGTCCTGCTGATTCTGGGGTTTGTCTATACGCCCTTCATCAGCTACGTCACCGCACGCCTCGAAGGTATGGTTGGGCAGGTCGTGGAAATCCCCTACATCCGCGAAGCGGCCCTCATCCTCAGCGGCTACTCCGGCGTGAAATGCTGGTTCCTGCCCATTCCCATCGCCAACTACGGGTCTATGACCGTCTTCTACAAACAATGCGAACTCACCGGCACCAAATTCACCAGTATCTGGAAAACGCAGGTGGTTCTCTTTCCCATCATCCTGATCAGCTCCATCTTCTTCATGAACTTCATCTGGGGCCTCAATGAAGTCCCCTCCGCCGTCTATCCCTATGCCGACAAAATGTGGGAACTCCAGGCGGAAAATGCCTGTATCATGTTCTCGGCCACCCTCGGCGAATACTCCATCTTCGAGCAGGCCTTCAACTGGACCAACCTGACCACCGGTCTCATCTTCGGCGTCTTTCTCTTCGGGGGCATGAATGTGGTCGGTGCGCCCATCATGCTCACCTACGGCGTGGTGCGCGGCCTCGGCCAGACCGAACCCCACTGGGTACTCCCCCAGTTCATCGGCGCACTCATCGGACGCTACTACTTTCAAAAAAGAATGGGGCTTAAATGGCGACAATACATCCCCGTCGTCAGCGCCGGATTCGCCTGCGGCATGGGACTGATCACCACCGTCGGCGTCGGCATCACGTTCCTGAGCAAAGCGGCCATACCCCTGCCCTTTTAATGCCGGATTGGAAGGAAAGAAACATGACTAAAGAAGTGCTGATTGAAGTTCGCGGACTCAACAAGGTGTTTGACCTTGGCAAGATCAAGGTCCACGCCCTCAAAGAAATGGAAATGGATATTTTCCGCGGCGAATACCTGTCCATCATGGGTCCTTCCGGCTCCGGCAAAAGCACCTTCTTCAACATGGTCGGTGCGCTCGATCGCCCTTCCTCCGGCACCGTCACCGTCGCCGGGGTCAGCCTCAACAAACTCAGCAGCCGCGAACTCGCCTACTTCCGAGGCAAACACATCGGCTACGTCTTTCAGCAGTTCAACCTGCTCCCCGCCTACAACGCCATCGAAAACGTCTCCATGCCCCTCCTCTTCTGCGGATGGAAGGACCACGACGCCCACGAACGCGCCGTACAAGTGCTCGAACGTGTCGGCCTCGGGCACCGACTCACCCATCGGCCCGATGAACTCTCCGGCGGACAGCAGCAGCGCGTCGCCATTGCCCGCGCCCTCGCCAACGAACCCGCCATTATCCTGGCCGACGAACCCACCGGCAACCTCGACCTGCACACCGGCGAAGAAATCATCGCCCTGCTCAGCCAACTCAGCCGCGAAATGGGCGTCACCGTCATCTCCGCCACACACGATCACAAAATGCTCGCCACCTCCGACCGTATCCTCTGGATCAAAGACGGACAAAAAGACCGCCTCGAGCGCCGCGAAGACATCAACATCAAGATCGGCACCGTGAAATAGCTCGGCGTCGCCGAGCGGGCGGGGTTGTCGACACGCGCCAAATAACCCGTGGCGCTCGGAGAGCACCACGCTACCAACACGGCCATTTCCACTCTTGGACGGCGCATGGCTCATGCGCCTTTCAGCGTGACACGACCCAACGCATCGTAAGCGTCCGGGCGTTATCCGGCATCATACGCGGCGGGCGAGTTCGGCAGCTAGGCCGGTATAGGTGGCGGGAGTGAGGGCGAGGAGCGCGTCGCGGTCCTCTTTTGCGAGATCAAGCGTCCGGATAAACGTCTGGATGCTTTCGCAGGATATTTGTTTTCCCCGGGTGAGTTCTTTGAGTTTTTCGTAGGGGTTTTCGATACCGGCTTTGCGCATGACGGTTTGGATGGGTTCGGCGAGAACTTCCCAGGCCTGATCGAGGTCGGCGGTGATGCGTTCGGTATTGACTTGGACTTTAGAGAGTCCTTTGACGGTGGCTTGGCAGGCAATGACAGAATAGCCATAGGCCACACCCATGTTGCGCAGGACGGTCGAGTCGGTGAGATCACGCTGGAGACGCGAGATCGGGAGTTTGGCGGAGAGGTGATTGAAAAGGGCATTGGCGAGGCCGCAGTTGCCTTCGCTGTTTTCAAAGTCGATGGGGTTGACTTTGTGCGGCATGGTGGAGGAGCCGACTTCGCCGGCAATGGTTTTTTGTCCGAAATAGCCGAGGGAGATGTAGGTCCAGAAGTCACGATTGAGATCGAGGAGGATGGTGTTCCAGCGAGCGATGGCATCGAATAGTTCAGCCATGCCATCGTGCGGTTCAATTTGGGTGGTGTAGAGATTCTGTTTGAGGCCTAGGCGGTTTTCGATGAGGTTTCGTGTGAGGGCAATCCAGTCGGTTTTCGGGTAGGCGACGAGATGGGCGTTGAAGTGTCCGACGGCCCCATTTAGTTTGGCGGTGAGTTCCACCTGCTGGATGCGTTTGCGGGCCATTCGCAGGCGTTGGGTGAAGACGGCCATTTCCTTTCCGACGGTCGTGGGCGAGGCGGTTTGGCCGTGGGTGCGTGCAAGCATGGGCAGGTCGGCATACTCCCGGGCCATGGCGGCAAGCCGGGTGATGATGTTTTCCTGAAGACCAAGCAGAAGGGCGGTTCCCTCTTTGAGCATGAGAGCGTGGGCGATGTTGTTGATGTCCTCGGAGGTGCAGGCGAAATGGATGAATTCGGAGCGGCTGGCAAGCGGAGTGCCGATGAATTTTTCTTTGAGGTAGTATTCGACAGCTTTGACATCGTGATTGGTGATCTTCTCGATGTCTTTCACCAGTTGGGCCTCTTCGGTGGTGAATTGCTCCGGTATGGCCAGAAGGGCTCGGGATTCTTCCTCGGAAAGGGGGGTGGCCTCGGGGATGGAGGGGCAGGTGCAGAGGGCCTCGAGCCAGAGGACTTCGATGCGGACGCGGTTGCGGATCAGGGCGTACTCGGAAAAGACGTCGCGCAGGGCGGCGGTTTTATCGGCGTAGCGTCCATCGAGCGGAGAGATGGCGGTGAGTGCGTTCATATCGGGCTTTCCGTATTCCGGCGGTTTATTCGCGTATCTGACCTTCGCCGGTGATGATGTATTTATAGGTGGTGAGTTCTTCGAGGCCCATGGGGCCGCGGGCGTGGAGTTTATCGGTGCTGATGCCTATTTCGGCACCCATGCCGAACTCGCTGCCATCGGTGAAGCGGGTGGAAGCGTTGATGTAGACGGTGGCGGAGTCCACTTCCTTGACGAACATTTTTTGCGCGGCTTCGTTCTCTGAGACGATGGCATCGGAATGATGGGAGCCGTAGCGGTTGATGTGTGCGATGGCGGCGTGAATATCGGCCACCACGCTCATGGAAAGAATGAGATCGAGATATTCGGTTTCCCAGTCCGCTTCGGTCGCGTGCTCCATGGGCTGAAGGACCATCTGGCGGACGGCCTCATCGCCTTTGAGTTTGACGCCCTTGCGTTCGAGGAAATCGACGATGCGCGGGACGAATTCGGGGGCGATGGATTGATGCACCAAAAGGGTTTCGATGGCATTGCACACGCCGGGGCGTTGGCATTTGGCGTTTTCAATGATGCGTTCGGCCATATCGGGATCGGCGTGTTCATCCACATAGACGTGACAAACGCCTTTGTAGTGCTTGATGACCGGGACGCGGGCGTGATCGGTGACGGCGCGTATGAGGCCTTCGCCACCGCGCGGGATGATCAGGTCTACGCGCCCTTCGAGCTGACAGAGTTCCTTCACGGCATCGCGGTCGGTGGTTTGGATCAGTTGGATGGCGTGGTCGGGCAGTCCCTTTTTGGCGCCGCCTTCCTGGAGTAGGTGTGCCAGAATCTGATTCGTGTGGATCGCTTCCTTGCCGCCGCGCAGAATGACGGCGTTGGAGGTTTTGATGCAAAGGACGGTGGCATCGGAGGTCACGTTGGGGCGCGATTCATAGATGATGCCAATGACGCCGATGGGTACGCGGGTTTTACGGATTTCGATGCCGTTGGGGCGAATCCAGCGGGAGATATCCTTGCCGACGGGGTCTTCGAGGGCGGTAACATTCATGATGCCCTTGATCATGCTGTCGAGGCGTTTATCAGTGAGTTCAAGGCGGTCGAGGAGGGCGTCGCTGAGGCCGGCCTCGCGTCCGGCCTCCATATCTCTTTGATTAGCCTGTTGAATGGCGGCGCGGTTGGCTTCCAACTCATCGGCCATGGCTTCGAGGATGGCATTTTTCTTTCGGCTGCTGAGCAGGGCCAATTCGCGTGAGGCCTTCAGGGCCTGGTCGCCCATTTGAATCATTTCTTCGTGCAAATTCATGGTGTACCTCTTTGGTTTATTTCAGGACGACGAGATTATCGCGATGGATGACTTCGTCGTACTCGCAGGTTTTCATTATTTCGCGGATTTCCCGAGTTTTGCGCCCCATGATCCGCTTGACGTCTTCGGAGGAGTAATCCGTCAGGCCCGTGGCGATGATAGCGCCCGCCGCATCCCGGATATTCACCATGTCGCCTTTGGAAAACGCCCCGGCAACCTGTTTGATGCCAATGGGCAGGAGACTTTTACCATTTTCCAGGAGGGCTTTTTTTGCGCCATCATCCACGGTGATGGAACCCGATGCGCGGTTAAAATAGGCGATCCAGCGTTTGCGGGCGCACAGGGAACGCTCGTTGAGGGCCCAGGCGGGGTCGGCAATGAGGGTTCCACAGCGTTTGCCATCGACTATATTTTGAATGACACCGGAGCGGCGTCCATCGGCAATGACGGTGGCGATCCCGACATCGACGGCCTTTTGGGCGGCCTGGAGTTTGGTTTCCATGCCGCCGGTGGAGAGGTCGCTGCCTTTTCCGTTCACATGACGCATGGCTTCCTGATCCACGCCCGGCAGATAGGAAACTATTCGGCTCCGCCCACTTTCGAGGGTCTTGCGAAATCCGTTGGTGGTGCTGAGCAGAATCAGGAGGTCGGCATCGATCATGATGGCGGAAAGGGCGGCCAGGACATCGTTGTCGCCCACTTTGATTTCATTCACAGAGACGACATCGTTCTCATTGACGATCGGGATGATGCCGTGCTGGAAGAGGGCATTGACCGTATTGCGGATGTTGAGATGGCGTTCGCGGTGAGTCAGGTCGGCATAGGTTAGCAGGAGTTGTCCAATCTGGCATTTGTGTTTGGCAAAGGGTTTCTGATAGCGGGCCATGAGGCGGGCCTGCCCGACGGCCGCCGCCATCTGGAGTTCTGGCAGGGTCTTGGGGCGAATCTTCATGCCGAGGGCATCCACCCCGGAGCCGA
>Ga0075120_10002833_pt1 | contig 12223 bp, 5 predicted proteins | sample AntAceMetag02UKL_FD_69792 | JGI IMG/M metagenome (GOLD analysis project Ga0075120, IMG submission 69792) | Saline lake microbial communities from Ace Lake, Antarctica - Antarctic Ace Lake Metagenome 02UKL | ecosystem: Environmental > Aquatic > Non-marine Saline and Alkaline > Saline | place... | reverse complement strand
GTCACCCGAAGTCATATCTCCGTGGGTGCCGTCATCGTAAAGCACAGGGTAAACCGTCACCAGATCCCCATGAAAAAGAGCGGCCCCGACCCGCGCAATGTACATGGGCCCCCGTACATGGAATACGTGGCACGAAATAAGGACTTTTTTCCCGGCCATGACACTGGCTGGCCCGACCTTTGCCTGGGTAATCATAAGGTCTGGTGGTTGCTGAGACCAGGCATGGCAAAACGAAAAAAGACCTGCTGATAACAGCACCAAAATAGTAGACAACGTTTTCATCAAGGCATTCCTCCAAGCTGAAGCTTCTTAGAACTTCTCGACCTGTTTTCACCAATTACTAACTGACCAATAAACCTATGCGGCTGTCAATTAACGAGTAACAAGGACTAACGTTCAATAGAAAAATGCGTCCAATGTTTGCAGTGGATGCAGATCAATTAAACCACCAAGGCTGAAATCTTTCATGCCATGGCTATTCATCCCTATCACGAGCTTCGCGTGCTTTTCTCAACTTTTCGTATAATAAGAATAATTTTCTCAGTTCAGCAGATGATTTTGGATTTGTTTTCTTCCCCCACGACGTTGACGGTTGAGAAGTCAGCGGTTGAGGACCAGGTGCACGCCCACCCCTATTTACATTATTCAATGACTTAGAAGTTTCTGCAGGAATCTTGATCCCCGCTTTTTTCGCGGCTCTCCTTAAAGCTGCAAGCTCTTTCTTCAATTCTTCAACTTCTTCCTTAGTTGCGCACTCTTTTGCAGTGGCCTTAGATATTAGCCCGTAAAGCTTGTCAATAATATTAGCGCCGACAACTATAACGAGAATACCACCAGCCTTAGTTACAGCTCCAGCCTCGGCGGCGGCAACAATGAGCGCACCAATCAAAGCAATAGCCCCGACGATGACTGAGACGACTGCTTCTCCGGTCGGATCAACATAGTTGATTGGATTATTTTTGGTATAGCAATATAAGTTCAGTCCACCTGCCATGCCAATTGGATCTCCCGTAATAAATCTTCCAATGTCCGGAGAGTAGTATCTGGCTCTGTAATACATTAAACCGGATTGGCTATCCAGTATCCTTCCCGCATATCCATAAGCACTTGAAACTGAGCCTGTCTGCCCGACAACGGATCCAAACGAATCATATTCGTAGGTCTTAACTGGCAACTCCCCGTCATCGATTATCGAGGTGATGCTTCCCAATAAATCTGTCAGATAGAAGAAGCTTTTCCCTCCTTTCCTCATTGAGACAATCTCGTCAATCTCATTCCCATGGGTATAGTTGACCAACAGGTTACCTGCGCCATCATACTCTGCAATCATGTCAGGCAATGCCTTGGAGAAATCATAAACAAACCATGTGACTGTCCCATTCACATTCTTTTTGATTCGATTCCCGAAGGGATCATAGGCATATTCACTGTACGTACCGTCCGGGTAATCGATCCTTGTCAACTTGTTCTCATAATCGTATTGATAGTTGGTCACCGCAGATGAGTCCGTATCGGTATGGGAGGTCATGTTGCCGTTGGCATCATAGGTATAGGTCATGTTGCCGTAACTCAGCAACCGGTTGTTTGTGTCATAGATCCAGTCATCATGATTTGAAGAGGTGAGGCGGTTATAAACAGGATCGTAGGTATACTTTTCGGTAATCGAACTCGGGTGGGTGGCCTGTAAAAGCTGATAGATCTTATCGTACGAATAGTTCTGGGACCCGGCCGGTGTGGTCATGGAAGTGATATTGTATGCCTTGTCATGGGCATAGGCATAGTTAGATATTACGGATCCGACGGAGGTCTTATGAACCAGACTCGAGAGTCTGTTTGCATCATCATACGTAAAGGTCGTGTAAGTGCCATTTGCCAGATCTTTCCTGATCGGCATCGAGAGATTGTCGTAGGTGTATATCGTGGTCTCGCCAAGGGTGTTGGTAAAACCCGTCAGCTTTCTTAACGCATCATACGTATAATTAGTAATACCCCCTTGCGGATCTGTCATGCTGTTTTTCTGTCCGGAACAGTCGTAGGTGTAAGACACCGCCTTGCCCAAGGTGACATTAGTCATTCCGGTCATTCGGTTCATTACATCATAGATGAACGTGTAGTTGACGTCAGCGTTAGATGCACCCAGCATATTTCCATTCAAATCGTAACTTAAGTTTGCTGTTTTTGCACCCGGATAGGTTATGAGCGTCTGTCTCTGTAAGGCATCGTAAGTATAGTTGGTTGTACCGCCGTTTCGATCTGTGCTGGATGCAAAATTGCCCATAGTGTCATAAGAGAAAGATTCGAATCCGCCGCCCGGATATGTGATCCTGGTAACCCTGTTCAGCGCGTCGTAGGTAAATGTTGTGGTGTGGCCGTTTGCATCCGTTATGCTCACCAGGTTGCCGTTCCCTTCGTAGGCGTATTGGGTGGTATTGCCCAACGCATTGGTCTCTCCGGTTAGCTGATCGATAACATCATGATTAAAGACGGTGGTATTCCCGTTGGCATCTATTATTCCGGTCAGATTACCCTTGGAATCATAACTACACTGAGCGGTATTTCCCAAAGCATCGGTTAACTGATGAACCTGGTTGTATAAATCATAGACAAAAGTAGTCGTATGATCCGCAGGGTCCGTCAAGTTTATGAGATTACCGTTTGCATCGAAGGTAAAGGTGGTACTGTTGCCCATGGCATTGGCTATTGAAATGGGTCTGCCCAGTAAATCATAGGAGAGGCTGGTCGAATTTCCCAAGCAATCTGTCTGGGTCAACATATTCCCTATGATATCATAGATGAAAGAACTGGTATCTCCTAAGGCGTCGGTAACTCGAGTGAGGTTTCCATAAGTATCATAGATGATAGATGTGGTACTACCCAGGGGATCAGTCACACTCGCCAGATGTCCGTATGTGTCATAAGTATAGTTGGCCTCACTTGCCAGGCTACCCCCAAAATCCTGCGTAATCTTGATCACATTTCCATTTTCATCATACTCATATTTGGTCACCGTGCCTGCGGGATCGGTAATGGTTGCCACCTTATCGTGAACCGGATCATAGGTATAGGTGGTGGTGTTGCCCAAGGGGTCTGTCTCGGTCAGTCTGTTGCCGTCTGCATCATAGGTATAGGTGGTCGTATATCCCATGGCATCCCTGGTGCTGGTCCAGTTCAGGTTGACATCCCATGTATAGGTAACAGTATAGCCTAAGGGGTCACTCTCAGAGAGTAATTGTCCGGTATCATTATAAGTGTAGGTCCATCTGTTCGCGGCAGAGTCGTCCTTATAGGTCCTATTGTTTTGAGGGTCATAGGTATAGGTCCATGTTTCTCCGTATTCAGAGTAGGTGGTTACCCGGTCGCTGTCATCGTAGGTCATGGTGGTGACCGTATTGCCCCGGGCATCCGTGATGCTCGTCAGATGATGCTTAGTATCATAGGTAAAAGCCGCGGTATTTCCCAGGGGGTCTGTATACCCTGTCAGGTTTCCCTTTGAATCGTAGGCATACGAAAAGCCGCGGCTGGCAGGACCCGTGATGGTGGCAATCTTGTTGTTTGATCCGTAGGTAATATTTAACACCCGCCCTGAGGCATCAGTGACCTTTATGAGCTTGCCTGTTCCGTCGTAATTAAAAATCATCTGGTTATCATACGGGTCCTCCATTCTGGTGAGGTAGCCTGCGGCACTGAAGTAATAACAAGTCCCTCCGCATGTTGCACAACCTGCGCTACACCAGACAAAGGTCCCATCGGCATTTTTGGTGAGGGCATCTTTTCTCCCCTGGGGCGAGGTGTAGATGCCGTCCGGGTTCCTGGAAAATTTGAGTCTTACCCCGTCCGACCGCCGGATGGTCACCTGTTCCTGGGACTCATCCGTGGTCTCTGTTAGTTTTATATCAAAATTAAACTTCCAGCCATGCCCAAAGGGGCCGTTATAGAGATCCTGGGAGTCATAGGTGCGGGTCACTTCCAGGGAGAAACCGCGTCCGGGAATAAAGAGGTCCTGATGGGAGTAAACATAGTTGCCCTGCGTAATATGGACCGGCGATTTCTTTGGTGGACATTTTCCGTTGGCTCCGGTGCACTTTTTGGCCCCTTTTGCATTGGGACCCCCATGACCGTCATCCGGGTTCACATGATAGGCAATGGCAGAGCCTGGGGCGAACAAACCCGTGGAGGCTACCGAACTGAAGAGAAAGGCAAAAATGACGAGCCAGGTTATTTTCGGACTCTTACAGCGTAACATCAGATCCTCCTCTAACAATAAGCAGCATCAAAGCTCGGTCCTTCTTTTGGATACTCAGGGTTCGGGGTACTGATTTACCTAATAATGATGGTCTCGTAACGAGCCAGAAATCACCTGTTTTCGTCATTCCCGCGAAGGCGGGAATCCAGGGAACTCAACCACTTATGGACTCCCGCCTTCGCGGGAGTGACGGTCTCGGAGACCTTTTACGAGACCATCAATAATATACAAACACCCATCCGGTCCTGCTGTTCGATCGGTTACCCTCATTGTCTCTTGCCGTGAGGCTTATTCGGTAGCTTCCCCCTGTGACCAGTCTGCCAGATGTGTCTTTGCCGTCCCACAGGATGCTGTTGGGACCGGTCGGCAGATTGGCCTCGTTCATTGCCCTGACCAGAACATTTTCTGAATTGAAAACGGATACTTCTACGGTGGCTGCCTTTGACAGGTTAAACAGAACCGTAGTCTGTTGTGTGGGTACAGTGCTGTAAGGGTTGTAGACCGGGGTCAGATAGTTGGGTTCCACCGAGACATCTGTTATTTTCAACTGGTCTCCCACTATCATGATGGCGCTGTCCGCAATGTTGAAGACCTGGATCACGGGCATATATTGCTTTCCTCCCACGACCGGCGCACCATTATCATCGATACCGTCCCATATCTCCGTATGAGTAGCCGCGTCTCTGAACTCCCTGACGAACAACTTCCTCACATGTACGTATGCCCATCCATCGGCCCCCCAGGTCCAGAAATAGACGCTGACCTCGGCGGGCTTATACAGCGTATAGGTGAGTTCATAGAAGATATCCTCGTATGGCGCAAATATGGTGGAAAATGTCCTGGACGGATCGACTTCGGAATATTCCGATGTGACCCTCAAATCATAGGTATAGACCTGTCCGTTCACCGTATATTGTATGGTAAAGTAGTAGAGCCCCGGGGAAACAATGTTGCCTGAATCATCCTTTCCATCCCAGACATCGTAATAGGTCCCGGCGGATCTTGATTCCCCTATCACCAGGGTGCGCACCAGATTGCCTGACTGGTCATAAATGGCGATGGTCATAGCCTCGGCATCTGCCGTAAGGGTGGAGGTGATCGTCCCTTTCTCGCCGGCCGCAGCCTTAAATGCGGTGGTTCGGTAGGTAGAGATGCCAAGGGTCGTCTGGATGGTCACTGAATCCGTGGCTGTGTGGCCATCATTATCGGTGACCCTCAGGACGGCACCATGGGTTCCCGGCACGGTGTAGTCATGGGAGGTGGTGCCGGTACCTGCATCACTCCAGTCATAGGTCCCGTCTCCGTCGAAATCCCACTCATACCGGGAAATCGTACCGTCCGGGTCCTGGCCTTGACCGGTAAGGGACACGTAAAGGGGAACATCTCCGTTTGTGGGGTTAGCAGCGGCCATGGCGGTTGGGTATCCGCCGGGATATACCTGGATTTCCATGGAATCGGTGGCCGTCAGGCCGTCGTTGTCCGTGACCCTTAAAACGGCCTGATAGGTTCCCGGGGTTTGATAGGTATGGCTGATGGTCGGGTAATAAAAGATCTGACCGTAATATTCTCCGATGAACAGATCAAGATCACCATCATGATCCATGTCCGCAAGGGCCGGGGCGCTGTTGTAGGCCAGGGTTAGCGGGTTTCCATCAGGGCCGGCTATCCCTTCCACGGAGTTGAAACTGTATGAGGTTTCATTCCCATCGTTTCTGTAGAAAAACAGCCTCCCCCAGTATTCACCTAAAACCAGATCAAGATCCCCGTCCTGATCCATGTCCCCAAAGGCGGGTGCGGCGTTATAGCCCACGTCGATATGGGTCCCCTCGGAAAACGTCAGTGGCCCCATGGAAGTCCAGACCGGTGCGCTGGCATCCCCATCGTTTTGATAAAAAAGGATGTTCCCATAGTACTCCCCGATAAATAGATCGTAGTCGCCGTCCCCATCGATATCCGTAAGGGCAGGGATGCTGTTGTAGTAGTCGATAGCTATGCCCGTTCCACCCGAATCCGCCACTTCCCCCACATGGGTCCAGACCGGTGCGCTCGCATTCCCGTCATTTCTATAGAAAATGAGCTTTCCGTTGTACTCGCCAATAAATAGATCAACATCCCCATCCCCGTCTATATCCGAGAAGGCAGGGGCACTGCTGTAACCGACACTGATGGTTGTTCCACCCGAATCTGCCACCTCGCCCGTATAGGTCCAGACCGGTGCGCCGTCATCCCCCTCATTTCTGTAAAAAATGAGCTTTCCATAATATTCGCCAATAAACAGATCGTAGTCGCCATCCCCATCTATGTCGGTCAGGGCAGGTATGCTATTGTAGCCGACCCCCACATGATTGTACTCGGGACTCACTAAAAGCCATCCGGGCGCGGCACTATCCCCCTCGTTTCTGTAGAAAACCAGTCTTCCATCGTACTCTCCGATAAATAGATCCTCATCGCCGTCCCCATCGATATCCACGAAGGCAGGTTTGCTACTGGAGCCGATATCTATGGTAGTTCCACCCGAATCAATCACATCTCCCACATAGACCCAGTCAGATGCACTGGCGCTTCCATCGTTTCTATAAAAAATCAGCTTTCCCCAGTCCTCCCCGATAAATAGATCATAGTCCCCATCCCCATCGATATCAATAAAGGCAGGGGCGTTGCCAGAGCCCACATCGATCGTCCCCCCGCCGGAAGCAGTTACTGCCCCTGCGTGGGTCCAGACTGGTGCGCTGTTGTCCCCGTCGTTCCTGTAGAAAATCAGCGTGCCATAGTACTCCCCGATAAACAGATCATCATCGCCATCATTGTCTGTATCTGTAAAGGCAGGTTTGCTGCTCCACCCGACATCTATGGCCGTTCCACCCGAATCAGCCACTTCCCCGACATAGGTCCAGACAGGGGCATTGGCATCCCCGTCGTTTCTGTAAAAAATCAGCTTTCCATCGTACTGACCGATAAATAGATCATAGTCCCCATCCCCATCGATATCGGTGAAGGCAGGGGCACTATTATTGCCCACATCGATCGTGCCCCCCTCGGAATCGGTCAATGCCCCCGTGGATACCCAGACCGGCGACCCGGTATCCCCGTCGTTCCTGTAAAAAAAGATCTCTCCAGAGTTCGCCCCGATAAAGGCATCGTTGTCTCCATCATGATCGACATCTACGAAAATAGGCATACTGTAATTACCGACACTCATTTTGACACCGAGGAATTGAGGGGGTGCCGATTGCTCATCATAGGCTCCGTTGCCGTCAAAGTCCCATTCATGGAGCCTTATAACCCCCTCTTTGACGTCGGTTCCTCCGCCCCTGAAAAGCACCCTCAAAGGGGCCCCGCCATTGCTGGGGGCCGCGTCTACCATAGCTGTCGGATACCCTTCCGGATTGGGGTCGTGATAGCTCACGTTAATGGTGACAGTGGCCGTGTTGGTGTGACCCTCATCGTCGGTGACTCTCAAAACTGCCTGATAGACCCCTTCTTTGGTATAGGTGTGAGTGGTATTATCTGCATAAAAGGAATCCCAGTCATAGGTCCCGTCTCCATCAAAGTCCCAGGCAAACCCTACAACGCTCCCATCCGGGTCTTCCCCATTTGGGAAAAAGGTGACGGTCATCGGCGCATTGCCGCTGACAGGAAACGCCCTGGGTATGGCCTGGGGCGGACCCGATACCATGATCAGCACAGCATCGGTGGACATGAGGCCGTCATTGTCCGTGACCCTCGCGGTGGCGTTGAAGACACCGGGAGAAGTGTAGGAATGGGAGGTATTTCCCGTAGAGGCGCTGCTCCAATCATAGACCCCGTTTCCGTCAAAATCCCACTCATATAAGGAAATACTCCCATCCGGGTCTGAGGCCTCCACCACGAAATTGACCAGGAATGGGGCTTCACCACTGGTCTCCCCATCCACCGATGCGTCGACGGTCGGCCCAACCCCAACAGCAATGTCCACTGAATCGGTGCCGGTCATGTCGTCGTTGTCCTTGACCCTTATGGTCGCAACATAGGTTCCATTGCTTTCATAGGTGTGCGTGGTGCTACAGGTTGTGGTTGAATTCCAGTCATAGGCGCCGTCTCCCTCAAAGTCCCACTCATAAAGGACGATACTCCCGTCAGGATCGGTGGCACTGCACGAAAAGGACACCTCAAGCGGGGCTGACCCCGAAGCAGGGTTGGCCGAGGCGGTCACCGCTGGGGACCCCTGGACCGTAATGCTAACGGTATCCGTGGCCTCGGTGCCGGCGCTGTCTGTCATGGTGAGGGTCACATCATACTGTCCGGCTTCCGAGTACAGCATGGAGGGGTTCTCAGTCGCGTCATCTTCAATGCCGTCCCCATCAAAATCCCAGGAGTATGTATAGGGCGGAATGCCCCCATAAACTCCGGGGATGGAAAAATGCACGGTGAGGGGAACGGTGCCTGAGGTGGTGCTTGCCTGGAGGGATACGGTAAAGACGGGCCAAGGCGTGCCGGATGTGGCATCTGTGATGTTGTAAAAGTACGGGTATCCCGGGCTGACAGGGAAGTTGTTGATCTGGGTCCCCACAGGGTGGCCCACATACCCCTGTTTCTCCGCATCCCAGTACCACAGGGTATCGCAATTGGGAATATCGCTGGCCAACGCCTCTGCAGTGGTGAGATGGGCCCGGTCAAAGGGGAGCGCGAGCACGTTAATATCGGTCTGATCGGTCGTAACCAGATTAAAGAGGAGGGTCTCGGGCGTGTTACCGGATTGGGACCAGGAGGTATTAGTTGTTACGTGGACAAAATAGGGGAAGCCAACGACCAGATCGAAGTCATTCTCCGCGCTGCCTGCAAGATGCTCCACAAATTTCTGCTGGGTCGCATCCCAGTACTTGACCGCGTCACAGTGTTCAATGGCATTGATGAGATCCTCGGCCGTCTTCAATTCGGCATTCTCCACGGCCAGGGAAACCCCGTTCAACCCTTCTTTCAGGTCAAATGTGATCGTTCGGTATTCCCCTCCGGCAACGGCCGTGCCTATTTCCCCCCCATTCAGACCGCATATGATGCAGACAAATTGAATGAGAAGGGTCGCCGTCAGGCTTCTCAAGGACTTCACAAAACGGCCCCGAATCCTATAATCGGGCATATTCTTATCTCCTCTAATCATGGTCTCGTAAAAGGGCAAAATCTCGCGCAAAGCCGCAAAGCTCGCAAAGTTGAATTCTTCAAGTTAAACTATATTTTCTTGGCGTTTTTGGCGTCTTCGCGTGAACATAGATCTCCTACGATTGTCGGGTTTCGTTGTGAATTCCGTGCCTATCCAGTCAAATTCACGCTAATGACATCGTAGCAGATTTCATTGGGTCTGCGCTCTGCGCTCAGGGCAACGTCCATGTGCACCGTTCGGTCACATCAATCCAGTATCCATACCCCCGCTCCATGCTCGTCAGATCATTGAACCCAGGACTGTCAGGGTCATACACCTTCCAATGCCCCCCCATATAGGCCCATATTGTCACATATTGCTCCTCGATTGAAGCTAAGGCATCAGCCACGGGCTGGGAATCGGACCCATGATACCCCACAAGATTCCACCCGCTCCCAAGTGCGATGGAGTCAGACGGCTCAAAGCCGAAGACCACCAGGGTTGCGGATTCGTTCATGTCCAGCCAGTAGCCCCATCCGGACTCCATGCTCGTCAGGTCGCTTAGCCCGGAATCCCCCGGGTCGTAAACCTTCCAACTCCCGGACACATAAGCCCACACAGAAGCGTATTGATCCTTCACCGAACTCAAGACTTCTGCGATGTCATTGTCGCTCGGCTGCAGGGGTAAAGAGATCAGATTCCAGCCTTCATCAAGATAAATGGCCGTCGTGCCGCCAACCCCCAACATAACCGGGGAAGACAGTGTCTGATTTCCATCCACCGAGAGTGGCACATCGGCAGCATTCCCCTCCCCATTGGCGGGATTAGTAAACACGATGGTCAGGATCTCATCGATATCCCAAACACTTTTGAAATTGCCGACCTCTGCCCACCACCAGCCGTTTTGATATCCGCAACCCACATCAGATTCCGTGAGTATTTCTCCCGACCGCGTCTGAACATAGGCAAGAAATTCCAGTGTATCATCTGCCGGCTTGCTCCCGTCGGCGTTCCGAACCTCGCCATACAGGATATGTGGAATCCCTGCAGTCGCCATTCCCTCCAGAGGCCCAAACGACAGGGGGCATACGAACAACAGCGCAATCACTATCCATTTAATAGCTTCACCCTTTTTAGGCATCATCTTCACGTTTCTCCTTAAATGGGAAATGTGTGAACCATGGTTACCTGTAACCCAATACCCAGTATTCCAATTGTGCGAAACCCCTAACTCAGGTGTATTCTTTTTAGTACCTATTTGTTCAAATCACATCATGTTTGCTAAAAATTTGTCATATAGTCATTGCGGGTAGAATGATACGTTTTTGCCCTTTGCGGCTTTGCGCCTTTGCGTGAGATATTTTCGGTTCCGGTTTATCCGGGTTAGGTGTGTTCTTTTTCGGTTGAGAGCGTGTTTTACTGATGTATGGGGAAAATGGAGTCCAGTGCCGCTCAGGGGCCCTATCCGCCTGGCGACTTGAAAGGGGAAGATCAGGTTTCGGCTCAAATGAAATCCAACATTCTAAAGGAACTCGCCTTTAACTCTAAAATATTCGCGTTATGAATGCAACTCATTCTTTTTGACAGGATGTACAGGATTCTCAGGATTTTTAGCCTTTCCTGAAGAAAGGCTAAAACTTAAACCCCTCTTCGAGGGAGTTCTTTTGGCAATAAAAACACATTGAAGAAGCTACATGATCGTTCGGCAATAATACAATCGGCTTCTTTGCCTTTTCTTTCCCGCTGAAAGCGGGGTTGACATTCCTCTGTTTCGTCTGGAAACAGAGAAACCATTAGATCTAATCAATCCTGTGAATCCTGTCCAATCACCAAAATCTAAATTCAGCCGAACCCACAAATTCGTATGAGGCGCCTTAAGAAAACAGATTTTTATTGCAAAATAAGCCTTTCAACGGTTATTTTTCCACTGCTGATGGTCATGGATCCAACGATCACGGTGAACGCCGACTGGGTTGTAAAGGTCGCATCCCAGCCTCCCAAGAGGACCAAATTTTTGGCCTGATCCACAAGAATGTCCTCATTATATGTCCCTTGAAGCACCTTGATGACCGACCCTGTGTAGGCCCAATCTATGCCGCCTTGTACGGTGGTATAACAGGGCGTGTGCCCGCCGCATGAACCGGCCGCATCAACATAGATATCTACCGGCGTAGTATTCACCACAAGATCGATCTGGGTGGTTGAGCCGCTGTCTCCCACAATTAGGTGCCCTTGGCCCAATTCTGCTGCATCTTTATACACATGAATCAGCGCCGAATCCCCGGGCTTTGCGCCTCCCGGCTGATCGTTCGGGTCGTAGATCGGGATATCTATGATGTACCAGTCAGAGGCGTTCAGTCCGTCCGTGTCCTCTGCGGCCGGAACATAGGCAGAGCCGTCTAATTTGGTCACTGCAAAGGTATAGCCCGCAGCGGTCCCCTCGGTCAGTTGCGTGCCATCAACGGTGACGGTACCGCCGATCCTGGCGGGCAGGGGCAGCGCGGCCAAGGCCATCACTGGAAGACTCAGCAAAAACAGTGCAAAAACAATCCTAAAAAATTTCTTTCCCATAGTCATTCTCCTTTCTTTTTTATCTCACAGAGGCCACAGAGTTCACAGAGATTCTTGACGAGAATCTTTGAGGGGAGGATTCTGATCAAACGCTAATGGGTTGCCTTAAGCCCGGATACAACCGATAACTGTCGTCCGCCTTTTTTGATGATCCAACCGAAGGCTGATTGTTTTGTCTGATTTTGGATACCTGTCCCGCTCTTGGAGCGGGATCAAAAAATCAGACAAAGAAAAAGTCTATCTCTGTGATCTCTGTGTGCTCTAGCGAAGCGGGTGAGAGGCATAAAAATCCA
>Ga0075120_10002831_pt1 | contig 12227 bp, 5 predicted proteins | sample AntAceMetag02UKL_FD_69792 | JGI IMG/M metagenome (GOLD analysis project Ga0075120, IMG submission 69792) | Saline lake microbial communities from Ace Lake, Antarctica - Antarctic Ace Lake Metagenome 02UKL | ecosystem: Environmental > Aquatic > Non-marine Saline and Alkaline > Saline | place... | reverse complement strand
ATGGCACCGTACTGCTGCTGAATGGAAGGGTGTTTCCGAAGAAACCACTACAGGAGTTCACCGCCTTTACCAGATGAAAGAAAAAGGTAAACTGCTCGTTCCGGCAATCAATGTAAACGATTCAGTTACCAAATCTAAATTCGATAACCTTTACGGATGCCGCGAATCGTTGGCAGATGGTATAAAGCGTGCCACTGATGTGATGATCGCGGGTAAAGTTGTGGTTGTGTTAGGTTATGGTGATGTTGGTAAAGGTTCGGCAAAGTCGATGCGTGCTTATGGATCAAGGGTAATTGTTACCGAGATTGATCCGATTTGTGCTTTGCAGGCTGCTATGGAAGGTTTCGAAGTGACCACGATTGAAGAGGCGTTGAAGGAAGGGCAAATTTTTGTAACCACTACAGGAAACAAAGATGTGCTTACGCTTGAGCATATGAAGCATATGAAGGACGAAGCCATCGTTTGTAACATTGGCCACTTCGATAATGAGATTCAGGTTGAAGGTCTGGAAAATGATCCGGAAATAGAAAAAATAACTATCAAACCACAGGTTGACCGCTACAGGTTTAAAAATGGCAATTCAATCTATATGCTGGCCGAAGGACGTCTTGTAAACCTTGGTTGCGCCACAGGACATCCGTCTTTTGTGATGAGCAATTCGTTTACCAACCAGACCCTCGCACAAATCGATCTTTGGAAAAACAAAGACGTTTACGAAATTGATGTATATCGTTTGCCAAAATACCTCGACGAGGAAGTTGCACGTTTACACCTTGAGCAGTTGGGCGTAAAACTTACTAAGTTAACACAGGAACAATCCGACTATCTGGGCATTCCTATCGATGGCCCATACAAGGCCGATCATTACAGGTATTAGAGCTTAGATTTGATAATTTGATAATGTGCAAATTTGTGCATGGCATCACTATGTGGAAGATTAAGTTCTTGCACCTTGAAAGGTGATGTGTTAGTTTTAAAAACCACAAATCTGGCATCCACAATATAAAATCAGCATCCTTTTTAGGGTGCTTTTTTTTTGTGATATTGTTAGTGCGGGTGAGAAGGGGTAAGGTTAATAATGGAGTTAGACTGAGAACTGCCAACTGGGAACTGAAGATCCCGAAAAGTAAAAAACTTTCAATTTTTGTAACTTTTCGAGGATGCTCGGAAAACAATGAAATCAGAGATTTCTGGTTTTTCGGCACTGAGAACTGAAGATCCCGAAAAGTAAAAAATTTTCAATTTTTGTAACTTTTCGAGGATGCCCGAAGCATAGCTTCGGCACTCTATGAACTTTAGGCACTCAAAACCCCAAACTTTCCTAATTATAAATCTGCAAAGTCTCCCCGTCAAAATTTGTTTGGAATGCATACAGCGCATACACGGCCGGGCCAATGGTTACTGAGCCATCAAGGATGATGTATTGCGCGCCTGTGCATGTATCATTTACAAGGATTCCGGATTCGTCCATCACAAGCCTGGTACATTCTAAATCCGGCTCGGTAATGCAGCAACTATCAGGTTTATAAGTTGGTGTGCGGTCATAAGCTACAAAATCATCCTGATTCACACGATAAACAATAATGCCCCTGCTGGGTGGGTTGGCATAAAGATAAACCCAGCCACCAGGGCTGTTCAGTTCGATGTATTCAGTACTATTGGGTTGAATGAAAATATTGACAAAACCAGGATCGACCTCAGGGCCTTCGTTTTTATCACACGACAAAAATGCTACTGACAGCAGCACAAGCAGTAAAAATAAATTGGAAATAGATTTCGTTTTCAGTAGCATAATTAATTGTGATTTTATGCCAAACGATTTCATATTGATAATATTTTTTCTCAGCTTATTTTTAAACTTCCATGAGGGTCAAAAATAAAAATTGATACCTTTGACAGATGCTCGATTGCCCACACCTTTAAGTTGATGATGTAAATGAACAAAATTCACCTCGTATTTTTATTGTGGATCTCCCTTATTCAGATCACACCAGGTCAAGATATTACACCCGGGACTGTTAAATTCGATTTATTAGCTTCCGAAAACCAGGCACTTCAAAAGGGGCTTTCACAAAACACAATTCATTGCCTCTTGCAGGACCAACAGGGTTATATGTGGTTTGGTACCTGGGATGGCCTGAATAAATATGATGGCTACAAGTTTACGATCTACAACACCCACACTGGCCTGAGCAACGAAACCATTAATGCCTTGCTTGAGGCTGATGACGGGAAAATATGGATTGGTACCGAAAATGGCTTAAATTGCCTCAACCGGGAAACAGGTGAAATTCGGATATTTTATCATGATCCGGACGATACTACTTCACTTTCCAACAATTGGATCAATTATCTGTACCAGGATCAACCCGGAAGAATTATGGTTTGTACACCTTCCGGGTTAAATGTAATGGATACCAAAACCGGTAAAGTAAATATTTACACCAGCCGCCTCGCCGGTTTAAGGAGCAATCCAAGTAACAATATCAACTTTTTAACACAGGACAATGTGGGCAATTACTGGGTAGCAACCGATTTTGGTGTGCTTAAGTATAATCCTAAAACCAGCGAAAATATCCGCTATCTCAACCGTCCGGGCGATCTTTCAAGTTTATCAAGTAACCTCGTAAATTGCATTTTCCAGGACAATGAAGGGTTAATATGGATAGGTACTGACAAAGGATTGAACCTTTTTCATCCTCATGCAGGAACCTTTACCAGGTTTTTGCACAACTCTAATGATCCTTTGAGTATCAGTAACAATCACATCTCAAAAATATTTGAGGACAGAAATGGGAATTTTTGGCTTGCAACAGACGGAGGAGGTGTTAATATCTTAGACAAGGAAAACTTCACCTTTGCTAGGATACAAAATAATCCAAAGGATCCGAAATCGTTAAGCAACAACCGGGTGTACGATATCTGTCAGGATGATGTAGGTAATCTTTGGTTTGGAACATTCAGCGGGGCAGGCAGGATTGATAGCTATGTTGCAAATTTCGAACTCTTTGTGCTTGATCCGAATAACCCAAACAGTGTAAGAAATAATTTAATCTGGGCATTTCTTGAGTTTGGGCCCGATGTATTTTGGATAGGTACCGAAAATGGGATCAGTATTTTTGATGAGGACAACTATACATTTACACGGTTCGAGGATCAATTCGCTGGTGCAAATAATTTGACTTCACAAAGGGTCAGGGCCCTGGCAAAAGATCAGTTAGGAAATATCTGGATTGGATCATTTGATGGAGGCCTTGATTTCTTCAACCCCCATACTAAAGAGCTGATCAACTACAGCCCATCCACCCAGGATAAAAACAGTATTTGTGACTTAAATATCCAGACATTGCTCGAAGACAGTTATGGAAAACTATGGGTGGGGACCAGCGATGGGCTCAATGTGCTGGATATAAAAACGCATAGTATCAAGGCCTACAAACACGACCCGGACCAGTCGGGATCCATTCCCGATAATGTCGTTTATCATGTAATCGAAGATAGTGGCCACAACATCTGGCTTGCCACTATGAATGGCCTGTGTAAATATAATCGTGAGAATGATGATTTTACTACTTTCAAGGAGGCCGATAACATGGCTATTAACAGAGGTGCGGACAAATATTTTAGCATATTCGAAGATAGTGACCATGATTTTTGGTTGGGTTCCAGGGGTAGTGGGCTGAAAAAGTTTGATGTTAAAAACAATACTTTCACTACATATACCACCGAACATGGTTTACCAAATAATGTGGTGTATGGTGTGCTTGAAGATAGCGAGGGGTATTTATGGATGAGTACAAACTGGGGGATTTCAAGATTTGATAAATGGAATGAATCTTTCCTGAATTTCGATGTTACCGATGGTTTGCAAAGCAACGAGTTTAATGCCAACGCTTTTTTATTGAGTAGTTCAGGCGAGATATTTTTTGGGGGCATGAAAGGCTTCAATGGATTTTACCCCTCCGACATTAAATTAAATCAATCAGTACCACGGATCGTCATCACTGCTTTTAAAATCTTTAACCAGGTGCAACCCGGAGAAATCCTGGATGGGGACACCATTTTACTCAATCACAACGATAACTTTTTTAGTTTCGAATTCGCTGCATTGGATTACACCAAACCAATGAAAAACCGCTACGCCTACATGCTGAAGGATTATAATAAAGACTGGACTTTCGTTTCTGCAAACCGACACTTTGCCGACTACACAAAAGTAACCCCAGGTACTTACAGTTTTAATGTAATTGGATCAAACAATAACAATATCTGGAATGATGATGGCGTAACTTTAACCATCATTATCAGGCCACCCTGGTATCAAACCTGGTATTTCAGGATTGGGGCTGCACTATTTTTATTTTTCCTCATCTACCTTTTCATTTTTTTCAGGATAAGACGAATGAGGAGAAAACATGAGATGGAGAAAAAAGTATTGCAGATCGAGAAGCAACTGTTCGATATTCAGCAAAAAGCATTGAGGCTGCAAATGAACCCTCATTTTATTTTTAATTCGCTCAACTCTATTCAGAGTTACATATTAAGTAATGATGTTGACCTTGCAGTGAATTATCTTGGCCGGTTTTCGCAGCTCATGCGATTGATCCTTTCCAATTCGCGCGAATCAGTTGTTCCGCTTGCTGATGAACTTAAGGCAATCAGGCATTACCTCGAAATCGAGAAACTTCGCTTCGAGGAAAAATTTACGTACAGCATCATTGTTGATGCTGCAATTGATGATGAATTTACAGGAGTGCCCCCAATGATTATTCAGCCATATGTCGAAAATGCCATCATTCATGGACTTATCCATAAATCTACACCCGGCCACATCACCATCAGGTTTCAGGAAAAAAAATCCAGCTTGTTGTGCAGCATCGAAGACAATGGTGTGGGCCGTGCAAAAGCAAGTGAAATTAAAAGGCAATCGGGATTGAACACCAAATCACGCGGAATGATGATAACCAAAGAAAGACTTGAGATATTAAACAAGAAAACCGACGAAAAATTCTCTATTAATGTTATCGATCTTAAAGATGTAAAAGGGAAACCATGCGGCACCCGGGTCGAATTGCTAATTTCACTCCAGGAGTTGTAGTTGCCCCATACCTTGCCCAAAACTGAGGGTTCAACTCCGGGTTGGAAGGTATGGATGGTTGCTCATTCTTCATTGGTAATCATGTATTAAATGTTAGCGGCGTTTTAAATTTCATCACTCCATCACTCCATCACTTCAATCCCCCGACACTCCAATCCCCTTAAAAAATTGATTGATCTTTATTTATAATTACTAAAAATTAAACCCTAATACCAAGAAAATGCTTTCAGGTTGAACTATTTTATTGATATTTGACGCTCAATTTTTTCACATAATTTAAGGGAATTTGGTTAAGGCTGTAATCATAGAAGACGAAAAAAAGTCGCGCTTGGCGTTGGTAAGTTTATTGAGCAGATATTGCACTAATGTATTGGTGCATGCCGAAGCACCGGGTGTGAGAACCGGGATAGAAGCCATTAGAAAACATAAGCCGGATGTGATTTTTTTGGATATTCAAATGGCCGATGGCAGTGGTTTCAGGTTACTGGAGGAAATTGGTGAAATTGACTTCGAGATTATATTTACAACAGCATTCGATCAGTACGCCATCAAAGCCATTAAGTATAGCGCACTTGATTATTTGCTAAAGCCAATTGTTCCACAGGAGTTAGTTGAAGCAGTTGAAAAGGTTGAAGCAAAAAAAATTGCAAAAAATGCAAATTTGAACAAGAACATTGATGTGTTGCTTGAAAATTTAAAGGCCTCAACTAAAGAATCGCCAAAGATCATTCTGTCAACTGCCGAGAAAATTCATGTTGTTAAAATTGATGATATCATCAGATGTGAGTCGGATAATTATTACACCCGTTTCTTTTTTAAAGACGGAGGTAAGCTACTTATATCTAAAACATTAAAAGAAAACGAAAGCCTGTTGAAGGACCACAATTTTATCAGGCCCCACAAATCACACCTCGTTAATGCCAAATACATTAAGGGGTACATGAAGCACGATGGCGGGTATATTGTGATGAGTGATGAAAGTAAAATCCCGGTTTCGCGAAGGAAAAAGGAATCGATGATTGAAATCATCAATAGTTTGTAATCAAGGTACAGAAATCAATATAGAACTAATTTTAAATCAAATAACCGAAAGGAAAAGTCAAGCTGATTATTAGCTAAACGGTTAAAAAACATTTTGTTTAAAGAAGCTAATTGTTTGTATTAAATCGCTGAAATACAGTCAGAAACAAGCAAATAAGGGCTATACCGTAAACTGATTGTTAAAAACCGTTAACTGATTTTTTCTTTACATTTAAAAAGCATTCGCCTACTTTTACACAATAATGGTGCTCGGATCGAATAAGATGAATGAATATTTATACATATTATTTTTAGTAGCTTGGCTGGCTTTCTCTGTCTATCAGCAGAGTCAGAAGAAGAAACGCAAGGAAGCTGCCAAAAGAGTTGCAATCCAGGAAGAAGATGCGAACGAATATGATTCTCAGCATCAGCCGGTGGAGGATGCCTATGTAGAAAGGCCAGTGGAAGGCACGAAAGGAAAAACGGATTTTAAAAGGGCCCTGGAGGAAATTTTACTTGGTGAGCAAATAAGTCTTGAAACAATACCTGACGAAGAAGCACAATCATTAGAAATCATTCCTGAGAGGGAATATGTTGAGGAAAATGAAAAAGAAGCCCATACATCAGCATGGTCGGGAATGGAAAAGCAGTCTCCGGAATCTGTTGCAAGGATGAAGGATGACCTTGAAAAGAATATGGTTTTAAATGAAGATACTATGGAGGATGAATCAATTGAGCATTACTTCAATCTGCGCAATGCAGTGATATATGCTGAGATTCTGAAACCAAAATATGTTAATTAATCGTAAAAATTTAAAAGTCGAAGTGCAAAAAGGTTTGGTTAATAATTTATTTTATGTGTAATTTTACCGCCCTTAAGCAATATGTATAATCTAACGCAAAATTATATGGTATGTTAAGAAATTTACTTTTAACTATTGGAATTGTACTGGCTGCAAGCTTGTCAGTGTTTTCACAGACAGGTGCTCTCCACGGAAAGATTTTAGACAAGGATACCAAAGAACCTATTCCTTTCGCGAATGTGACAATATTTTCGGGGGGTGACATGGTATCAGGAGGAACTACCGACTTTGACGGAAAATACGTCGTCAAACCTTTAACTCCCGGTAATTATAATGTCAGGGCATCCTTTATAGGATACCAGTCGAAAGAATTTTCCGGCGTGGTTGTCACAGGTAATTCAATAACCTTTCAGGACTTCGAATTGGGGTCAACAACTGAAACGCTCGAAACAGTTGAGATTATTGAGTACAAAGTGCCCCTGATCCAAAAGGATAAAACAGTATCCGGGGCTACAGTTACCTCCGAGGAAATCGCACAAATGCCTAACCGTAATGCAACCGCTGTTGCTACTACGGTGGGTGGTGTTTATTCAGATGCCGATGGAGGTAACATTAGTATTCGTGGCCAGCGTAGTAATGGTACCGCATATTACGTTGATGGTATCAGGCTAAGCGGATCGCCTTCACTTCCCGAGTCTGCTATCGAGCAGGTGGCCGTAATCCTTGGTGGTACTCCGGCCAGGTATGGTGATGCTACCGGTGGTATCATTAGTGTTACCACAAAGGGGCCTTCCAGGGAATTTGGTGCCGGAGTTGAGCTTCAAACTTCTCAATTTCTGGATAAATTTGGCTACAACCGTGTCGGATTTAATTTTCAGGGACCCCTTTTTAGTAAGGTGGAAGATAATAAAAAAACATCCATTTTAGGGTACTTTATCGCGGGTGATGTTATTTATCGTCAAGATGGTTCCCCATCTGCTAAAGGAACTATTGACAAGGTGAAAGATGATTATTTGGATTATCTGAAAGAAAACCCTCAAAGGCCGACTGGTACAGGTTTCGGCTTGTACAACAACTCATTCTATACCAGAACGGAAAATACTGAATCAATCCGTGCCACCGAGAATACGCAGAGAACGAACGTTAACTTGTCTGGTAAAGTTGATTTGCGGACTTCTCCCACCATTAACCTTACATTTGGTGGACAGTTCAATTATCAGGATTACAATGCTTTCAACTATGGGGGCTCGTTGTTTAATTATGAGAATAATGCCCATGTTAACAACAGGACCTGGAGAGTTTTTGGAAAGTTTACCCAGAGGTTTCCGGTTGATAAGGAAAGCACATCCTTAATAAAGAATGTCTTCTATAGCATACAGGCTGACTATTCCAAGTTTTATCAAACTGTTGATAACGAAAACCATAAGGATAATCTATTTAATTATGGATATCTCGGTAAATTTGAAACTACCAAGCAACGGTCATATGAATTAGGTACTGATACGGTGAATGGAACAGTGTACAACAATGTTAGGCTTCATAATGCTTACCAGGACACAGGTTTTTATTTTACCGCCTACGATGTTAATCCTGTAGTAGCAAGATATACCGAGCAATACTACGAGTTCTATCCCAATAAAGGTAATTGGAGAGATCCTATTAACGGTAACTGGTTAAACTATAATCAGGTGCAGCTGTATGGCGGCCTGTTGAATGGCCAGGCACCAGACGATGTTTACACGATGTGGACTAATGTGGGTACACAATATAATGGTTATTCTATAACAGATAATACGCAAATTGGGATCGATGCCAATGTGTCGCTTGATATTGGGAACCATGCCATCGAGTTCGGCTTGCAATATCAACAGCGTTCTGACAGGGGTTATGGTTATGGGCCTGGCAATAACCCGGGGCCTGTTAACTTTTGGGGGCTTACCCGTCTGATTACAAATACACATATTAACGAACTTGATAAAAGTAACCCTCAACTGGTTACTGTGGATGGTGTTTTTCAGGATACCATAAATTACACCAGACTTTATAGCCCGGTTGAGCAAAGGGTTTTTGATATTAATTTGCGCAAGCAAATGGGATTACCTGTTGATGGTACCGATTGGATTGATATTGATTCCTACGATGTGAATACCCGGACAATTAATTATTTTGATGAGAATAATAATTTAGTAAAGGATGTCCCGGTTGAAGGGGGATTGTCAGTTGATATGTTTAGTGCCGATGAACTGTTGAATGACGGGAACAATTACGCGTATTATTATGGCTACGATCCTTATGGTAATAAGCAGACTAGTAGGCCGGCTTTCGCCGATTTCTTTAACAATACAATTACCGACGATATAGGGCGTGAGCAAAATACACGGGACATTGGTGCATTTGAACCAATTTACGGTGCATTTTTTATCCAGGATAAGTTTGAATTTGATGATCTGATTTTTAATGTTGGTTTACGTATCGACCGTTTCGATGCTAACCAAATGGTATTGAAAGATCCTTATTTGTTTTACTCAGCTTTTTCTGTGGAAGAGGTAAACTCCTTAGGCGGACAGTCAATTTCCCATCCTGATAATATCGGTGGTGGCGCAACTGTTTATATCGACAACAAAGATAACCCTACCGAAATTACAGGTTATCGTGAAGGAAGCGTTTGGTATAATTCACAGGGTACTGTTATCCAGAACCCTGATGTTTTGGATGCTGGAAACGGTATAACTCCATACCTTGTTAATCCACAGCAGCAAAATATTAATGCTGATGTATTTACTGATTACGATCCACAAATAAGTGTAATGCCCCGTGTTTCTTTCTCATTCCCTATTTCCGACGAGGCATTGTTCTTTGCACATTACGACATCCTTACACAAAGACCAACCGATCTTTTGCGTATGAACCCGATAGAATACTACTATATTGAAAAGCAAGGTAGTATTAACAATCCAAACCTGAAACCATCGAAGTCGATTGATTACGAATTAGGATTCCAGCAAAAAATCTCTAATTCATCCTCTCTTAAAATTTCTGCTTTTTACAAGGAAATGCGCGATCAGGTTCAGTACTACCGTTACACCGGTGCATACACCGGAGGGTCAAACCTGTATTATTCCTACAACAATATCGACTTTGGTACTGCTAAAGGCTTAACCATTGAATATGATTTGAGAAGGACTAATAATGTGAGGGCAAGAATTAGTTACACATTACAGTTTGCTGAAGGTACAGGTTCCAGCGCAACTACAGCTCGGGCACTTGTTAATGCGGGCTTACCTAACTTAAGGACTATTTTCCCACTAAACTGGGACAGAAGGCATGCATTTAATATTGTGCTCGACTACCGTTTTGGAGAAGGGAAAAACTATAATGGCCCAACTTCTACCCGCCAAATTAAAGGCACCGACCAGGTAAAAACCACCCATTGGCTTCAAAATTTTGGTGTTAACTTTACATTGAGCGGAGGATCGGGAACGCCATATACACGTTCGGATAATGTTGTTGCAACTTATGGATCGGGTGGTAGTCGCCAGCTTGAAGGCTCTATTAATGGTTCGAGGTTACCAATGCAGTTTAGGGTTGATTCCAGGATCGATAAAGACTTTAATATTTCTAAAAACCCCAATTCAACTACCTATTTGAATGTTTATTTCCAGTTCCTGAACCTTTTTAATACATTGAATGTAACGGGAGTTTATCCAGCTACTGGCAGTGCCGACGATGATGGATACCTTTCATCACCTGACTGGCAGGATAACATCAATTCACAATTGGATCCACAAGCCTACCGCGATCTTTATGCGCTGCGGATGAATACACCATTTAATTATAGTACCCCACGCCAGATCAGGTTGGGTATAATATTCAATTTCTAATGTTGGTAATATAAAATAATGATAAGTATGAAGAACATATTACGAATTTTGCTGGTATTTTTCGGGATTCTTTTAATCTCCCAGGGAAATAGTTACGCTGAGAAGTTAGTTACCGAAAAAGATCTTAAGACCAGAGAACTTAAGGCAGGTGCTGCAGGATGTTCTGCCGGTGCCGGGTTCGCATTTTTGGAAGTCAACAATATCCGCGCGCGTATTAATACGGGAGGCGATATGTGGTGGAACTTCACCGATGCGCAATATTATGTTCCTGGAAACAGTCTGAAAACTTCCATGTTTTCCGCTTCATTGTGGATTGGTGGCCTCGACGTTAACGGACAATTAAAGCTTGCCGGACAGCGATACCGCTCTAATGGTAATGATTATTGGCCAGGCCCGCTATCAATTGATGGTTCGGCTTCTATTGATGAGGAAACCTGCTCTCAATATGATAAACTCTTTAGAATGAAAAGAGAAGATGTTGATGAGTATCTTGCCTGGTGGAACAGTACCAACAGGACAGAAGAATACCCTGACTATACCATACCACAATCTATTTTAGATTGGCCAGCACATGGTGATGTTGCAAAAAACCAAAGCTATTACCTGGCTCCGTTCTATGATGAAAACGGCGATGGTGAATACGATCCCAATCAAGGTGATTATCCATATTATGATATTGACAATAGCTTGTGCACAACTTTAACCCCAACTATGGATGCAGAATTTTATCACCCGGATGATCCTGATAACTGGAAGTATGGTATTCTTTCTGACCAGGTAATTAAAGGTGATGAAACCTTGTGGTGGGTGTTTAACGACAAGGGTAATGTGCACACTGAAACAGAAGGTGCAGCTATTGGCATGGAAATCAGGGGGCAGTCATTTGGTTTTTCAACCAATGACGAAATCAACAACATGACCTTTTACAGTTACGAAATTATTAACCGTTCAACCTTTACATTGACGAATACTTTTTTTAGCCAGTGGGTTGACACTGATTTGGGATACGCCCAAGATGACTTTGTAGGTTGTGACGTGGCACGTGGCCTGGGTTATTGTTACAATGGAGTTGAAATTGATGGTACCGGACAACCCGAAGCTTATGGCATTCAGCCACCTGCTATTGGGGTTGACTTTTTCCAAGGGCCTTATATGGATCCTGATGGTTTGGATAATCCAAAATACCAATATGTTACAGATCCCACAACAGGTGACACTATTGATAAGATTCAAATTTGTGACGTAAGTATTAATGGAATCAACTTTGGTGATGGCATTGTTGACAATGAGCGTTTTGGTATGCGCCGCTTTGTATATCATGACAATACCAGTGGCAATACCGGTGATCCTGTAATTGCCCCTGAGTATTATAATTATTTACGTGGTATCTGGAAGGATAATACTATAATGCAATATGGCGGTAAT
>Ga0075120_10002830_pt1 | contig 12229 bp, 7 predicted proteins | sample AntAceMetag02UKL_FD_69792 | JGI IMG/M metagenome (GOLD analysis project Ga0075120, IMG submission 69792) | Saline lake microbial communities from Ace Lake, Antarctica - Antarctic Ace Lake Metagenome 02UKL | ecosystem: Environmental > Aquatic > Non-marine Saline and Alkaline > Saline | place... | reverse complement strand
CTCATTTTGTAAAAAAAACAGATGGAAAAATAACATTTTTCAAAGCAATTATAATTGGGTTTGCACAGGCAATGGCTGTTGTCCCTGGAATTTCGAGGAGCGGTGCAACAATTGCAACTGGTCTTTTACTTAAAACGAACAAAAGTGAAATTGCAAGATTTTCTTTTTTAATGGTGTTAATTCCAATATTGGGTGCGGCATTTCTTGATCTTGTGAGTGGTGAAGTTACTTCGAATGAAACAATCGGTCTAATTCCTTTGTCAATTGGATTTCTCGCGGCATTTTTTTCTGGGCTTTTGGCATGTTCATGGATGATAAAGATCGTAAAACGTGGAAATCTAATTTATTTCGCAATTTATTGTTTGGTTATAGGCGTTATTGCTATCTTTGCAGCCTGATTTTTATAGATTTTCACAAATCATTGAAATATAGAGTCTTGCAGATGTCCGAATTCAAAAAAACGTACGATTTTTTAGGTGGAGAGGTATTATTGTTTGATAAAGACTTGGATTGGACATCTTTTGATTTGGTTCAAAGAGTAAGAAATACTTTATGCAGGAAAATGGAAATCAAAAAGATGAAAGTTGGCCACGCCGGAACGTTAGATCCACTTGCGACGGGGTTATTAATATTATGTACTGGGAAATTCACAAAAAAAATTGACTCGTATCAAGCGCAAGAAAAAGAATATACGGCCACTATAAAGTTGGGTGCCACAACTCCTTCGTTCGATATGGAAACAGGGGAAGATAGCAAGAATGATGTTTCTCATGTTACCAGAGAGTTGATTGAGGAGGCAATAAAAAAATTTCAGGGAGAGATTGAACAGGTACCTCCGGTATTTTCTGCGGTTAAAATTAAAGGGAAACGCGCATTTGATTATGCAAGAAATGGCGAAGAGGTTAAACTTCAACCCAAAAAAATTGTTATAAAAAAGATTGAAGTTGAATCGTATAATTCACCTAATTTAAAAATCAGGGTTGAATGCAGCAAAGGCACTTACATTCGGGCACTTGCCCGCGACATTGGCGAGGAATTAAAATGTGGAGCTTATTTAACTGAATTAAGACGAACGAGAATTGGAAATTTCAAAGTTGAAGATGCAATAACGGTTGATTTCTTTCTTGAAAATTTAAATTTATTTGAAACTATTTAAAATTTGTCCCGTAAAACGAGGGCTTTAAAATAAAACCAATAAACTTAATTAACTTTGTGGGTTGCAAACAAAGTGAAAGTTCATAAAAAACATAAAAAATAATCATATGAAATTATCGAAGTTCAAATTTGAATTAGATCCGAAAAAAATCGCATTGTATCCTACTACTAACAGGGACGAATCCAGATTAATGGTGTTAAACCGGAAAGATCGTACTATTGAACACAAGTTATTTAAAGATCTGATGGATTATTTCGATAATGAAGATGTGATGGTATTTAATAATACGAAAGTATTTCCAGCACGATTATATGGAAATAAAGAGAAAACCGGTGCCGAGATTGAAGTTTTTCTTTTGCGCGAATTGAACCGCGAACAAAGACTTTGGGATGTTTTGGTTGACCCTGCCCGTAAAATTCGCATTGGAAATAAACTTTATTTTGGCGATGACGATTTGTTGGTTGCCGAAGTTATTGACAATACGACTTCGCGAGGAAGAACCTTACGTTTTCTTTTCGATGGACCTTACGACGAATTTAAAAAAACACTTTATGAATTGGGTGAAACCCCTCTTCCTAAGTTTATAGACCGTCCGGTGCAGCCGGAAGACAAAGACCGTTACCAAACTATTTTTGCAAAACACGAAGGTGCAGTTGCAGCTCCAACTGCAGGTTTGCATTTTAGCCGCGAATTGCTAAAACGGTTGGAAATTAAAGGGATTAACTTTGAATACATTACTTTACACGTTGGCTTGGGGAATTTCCGAAGTGTTGATGTAGAAGACTTGACCAAACATAAAATGGATTCGGAGCAAATTTGGATAAAAAATGAAGCTTGCGAAATGGTTAACAATGCAAAACTTAAGAAGAAAAATATTTGTGCAGTTGGAACTACGGTAATGCGTACTTTGGAAAGTTCTGTTTCAACTCAAGGATTTTTAAAACCATTCGAGGGCTGGACAAACAAATTCCTTTTTCCGCCATTCGAATTTAGCGTTGCAAATTCCATGATTACAAACTTCCATTTACCATATTCAACTTTGTTGATGATGGTTGCAGCTTTTGGCGGTTTCGATTTTGTAATGGATGCATATAAAACTGCCATTAAAGAAGATTATCGCTTTGGTGCTTATGGCGATGCAATGTTAATTATATAGAAAAGAAGTATTTCTCAGCTCCCCAGAAGGGAGGCGTACGAAAAAAGAATATTTTGCATTAGATAAAAACCACGGGAACAATAGTTTTCGTGGTTTTTGTTTTAGATTTTACTACAACACCAAATTTTTATTCTCCAAATTATTACCTTGCGGCAAATATTTTGAGATGGCAAAATTTAATGTTCAGCAGTGTCCTGTTTGTAATGGAAAAGAATTTTCTCCTTTTTTAACTTGTGCCGATTTTTTTGTTTCAGGCGAAAAGTTTAAAATAAAGCAGTGCAAGGGTTGTGGTTTTAAAATTACAGAAAACATTGAAGATGAAGAAAATATTGGATCTTATTATCAGTCAGAAAATTATATATCTCATTCAAACACATCAAAAGGACTTGTAAACGGAGTCTATCATCAGGTTCGTAAATATATGCTTGGCAGAAAACGGCGGTTGATCGAGAGTGTGGCAGCATTGCGAAAAGGGCACATTTGAGATGTTGGGACAGGAACCGGTTTCTTTCTGAATGAAATGAAAGAGTACGGTTGGCAAGTATCCGGAGTTGAAAAAAGCGATGATGCCCGGGAATTTGCAAAATCGGAGTTTAATCTCGAAAATCTACCCACTGAAGAACTTTTTAAACTAAAAGGAAAAAGTTACGACGTAATTTCCTTGTGGCATGTTTTGGAGCATATTCATCAATTGAATGTAAACATGGATACATTCTTCAGCTTACTAAAAGATGACGGAAAATTGCTTATTGCTGTCCCAAATCACAATTCGTACGATGCAAAACATTACAACGAATTTTGGGCTGCGTACGATGTTCCACGCCACATTTGGCATTTTACTCCGGCCCAGATGAAACAACTGGGAGAAAAACACGGGTTTAAATTGTTAAGTTTGCATACCATGCCGTTTGATTCCTTTTATGTTTCAATGCTCAGCGAGAAATATAAAAAATCCGGGCTGGCTCTTTTTAAAGGAATTTTTCATGGGAAAATATCGTGGCTTGCCAGTATTATTAACAAGGCAAAATGTAGCTCGGTAATTTATGTTTTTGAGAAGAGTTAGTTCAGTGTATAATTATATAAGTTTCCTTCTTTGCTTCCCACAATTAAATTTAATTGATCAGAATTTTTCAAGAATTTGCCAATACTAAATTCGCAGTTCCCTTGTAAAGGAAATCCTTCGTGTAATTTCCCCGATGCGTCATACAAATAAATAAGATTTGCAGCCGATTCAACTATGCCAATTTTTTTTATTTTAGATGAAAAACCATAAAGGTTGGGTTGGTTTTGAATCTCGTTTTTGAATTTTTCAGAAAAGAGCTTTTTGCCATTTTCGTCCATAACCGTTAACTTCTTGTCATCGACAAATATAAAGTCGAGAATTCCGTTTCCATTAATATCATTGGCAACAAAAAAATGGTCTTTGCTGAATTTGGCCGTTTTCTTTGTCTCATATTTTCCGTTAAAATAGAGGTAGAAAACCTGACCTGTTTTATCGCTTGCAATAATTTTTGGTGTGCCGTTTAAATTCAGAATTAATGGATTGTTCGAATTCTGGAAATTGGCTTCGCTTTTAACTCTTGTTGCGCCTTTACGATCTTGAATATAAATGTGTGATTGATCTTTGAAAACAATGTAGTCTTTATTGTTCACTCTAAAATGTTGAATGGGCATTGTAACCGGAAAGTCGGTTTTCCCAAAAGTCCAACCTGTTAATACTTTACCTTCGTTGTTGAACGCAACTACTTTTTTGTCTTCGAATGCTACAAAATAGCGGTATTTTCGGTTATTATCGTAGTCGAAAACGCTAACGCCATTGGTTGCCGAAGAACGAAAATCAATGGGAAAATGTGCCACATTGTTTCCATTTCTGTCAATCAAATACAATTTGTTTTTTGTATTAAACAGGTATTGTAATCGTCCATTCTTAAAATAATCAACCTGATGAATTTTACTCAATATTTTTTCAGGAATTGCTTTGCTCCATCGAACTCGTCCTTCGTTCGTAATTTGGTGCAAGTTATTCTGAGTATCCTGTAAAATTACTTCACGTTTGTCTGTGCCATTATGATTTGTTACAAGTTGAGGTTTGCTTTTTATTTCATTGCCAATATTGCTTTGCCATGTAGTTTGTGCCTCCACTTCCGAATTCGTATTAAACGATAGATTCACGGAATTAAATGAGATGCCATTTTCGCAAACTATCTGCCAATTTATTGCTCGAAATTTTCGCAAATGCTCTTCTGAAATTTTAAATTCTTTGGAAACACTGGCATTAAAAACCGTTTTGTTCAAATTAAAAATACGGTTTACATTGAGGTATGAATTTATGTTTGCCCGATTAACTGTGTTTTGTTTAAATTTTAAGTAGTTTATATCTTTTGTTAACGACAATTCCAAGACCATGTTGTACAAATATTCATGAAGCCCTTTTTCAGTATTACTAAAAACTAGGTAGTTTTCGTAAAATGCAGCAAAATTTGCTTGTGCAATCCCAAATGGTTTCCCGAGCCAAATCCCTGGGAAAGAGGGGTAGGGGAAACGAAAAATTGTAAAACGGGTATCGGCATCCACTTCAAATGTTGATTTTAAACTATTTGGGTCTATGTCTTTTCTTTTTGAATAGGCATTTAACAAATTAGATAGTTGATTCTCTGCATTTGACTTACCAGTTGTTTGAAGAATAAAAAGGGTTGTTTTCTTATCTGATTCAGTGGGAATTGAAGTAGTGGCAACAATTACTTCTCCTTTTACCAATTCCTGAAAGGTATTTTTAAAGTTAATGCGAAATCCGGCCTCAATTTTTTTTATCCTGTCTTCACGTTTATAATAGGTATCGGTGTGTGTAAAATAATTCTCCAGTTTTTCGAAGAAAAGTAATTTGTTAGAAAAAGAGTAGCTCGTAAAAAATGAAGTGTTTTTTGGAAGTACCTGGTCGGCCTGAAAACGAATCGGTTCTTGTCCGTCGAATACTGATAAGAAATGATTTAACGAATCGTCGGCAATTGAAATGCCGTTAAATAGAATATTGTTTTCTTTTATTTTTATATCTAACTCGCTCCATGCTGCAAATTTACCGAAGCTGTTAAATTCATTATTTGTATTGTTTCGAACAGTTTCACCAAATTCATTTATCTCTTTTGTTGTCCCATTATTTAACCAAAGCGCAGCTAAATCAGGAAAAGTTTGGTGGTTTATATACCACGATATTTCGGATTGAGAGGTAACTGTTCTGTTTACTTTCGAGAAGAACGTATTGTCTGAAATGCTTTGTGTGTTTAATTGTCGGATGCACTGTTCTATTAGCAAAGATTTCGGGCTAGCCAAAAACAATCCATCAGTAAAACAAAAGTGTAATTCATTTTTGTTTCGCGCTGTTTTTATGCTTGTTATTTTGTGTTTACTGTACTCGTCCACTTCATACGAAAATTCATTGGAGGGGTATAAAACAGTCAGGAAATTCATCACTGCTTTTTGCTTGCTGCTACTTTTAGCTTTTTTTATTATTAATGGAAAAACATTGCCTTCGCCTACAAAATCGAAAGCTAAAATAAACGATTCGTCCAGCAAATTATTTTGAATTTCTTTTGTGTTTTGAATGAGCGAATCCATTTTCTTCACACTGTTCAAAAACAAAATCTCTTTTTCCATTTCGATTAATTCCTTTAGGATAGGATTGTTAAATGGAATTGATTCTAATGCCTTTAATTCGATGAAAACCGGCGCAGATAAAGGTACTGCTTTATACATCGAGGTTTCCTTTGCAAGAAATACTTCGTCTTTAGTGAAGTAGATAAACCCAGCAACGGTGGCAAGTAATACTATAAATATTATTATAAGGTTTCGTTTCATCACTTTTTTTTACTTGTGAGTTCTTTTGATATTAAAAACAAATATTGTTCAAAAAATGAATTTTCTTTTTTTTGATCGACTCAAAAGTACAAAATAGAGAACGTTTTGAATTGCGTTTTTAGTTTATTAAATGAAACATTGATTGTTAATAACCTTGGTGTGTTTTTGGTAAATAAAAAAGGCCGAGAAATACCCAGCCTTTAATTCTATATGTTATATAAACTTTATAGTGTTTTTGCTATCTCAATCTCGTGGAATGATTCAACATGATCGCCAACTTTAATGTCGTTGAATTTTTCGATGTTCAATCCACATTCGTAACCATTTTTCACTTCTTTCACGTCGTCTTTAAAACGTTTAAGTGAACCTAGTCTTCCGGTATGAATTACGATGCCATCACGGATAACACGAATTTTCGAATTCCTGCTTATTTTACCATCGCGAACAAGACAACCTGCAATGTTTCCTACTTTGGTAATATTAAATACTTCAAGAACTTCAACCGTTCCCAGAATTTCTTCTTTAATTTCTGGCGATAACATTCCTTCCATGGCAGCCTTTATTTCGTTAATTGCATCGTAAATAATCGAATACAAACGAACATCAATTTGCTCTTTTTCTGCTATTTTTCGTGCATTTAACGAGGGTCGGACCTGAAATCCAATAACAATTGCTTCAGAAGCTGCAGCCAAAAGAATATCCGATTCAGAAATTTGGCCTACTGCTTTATGTTTTATATTTACCTGAATCTCTTCGGTTGAAAGTTTAATTAACGCATCTGATAACGCTTCAATTGAACCGTCCACATCACCTTTTACAATTAGGTTCAGTTCCTGGAAGTTGCCAATGGCAATCCTTCGTCCAATCTCATCAAGTGTAATGTGTTTTTGAGTTCTAATTCCTTGTTCACGTGCCAATTGTTCCCGCTTGTTTGCAATGTTTCTGGCTTCACGTTCATTTTCCATTACATTGAACTTGTCTCCGGCCTGTGGAGCACCATTCAGTCCGAGTATAATTGCCGGTTCTGCCGGACCAACTTTATTAATTTTCTGATTTCGCTCGTTAAACATCGCTTTTACGTGACCGTGAAATTGACCTGCAATAATAATATCTCCAACGTTTAAAGTGCCTGATTGTACCAAAATAGTTGAAACGTATCCACGCCCCTTATCTAATTCAGATTCAATTATTGTGCCTTGTGCTTTTTTGTTTGCATTAGCTTTTAATTCCAGCATTTCAGCTTCCAGAAGAACTTTTTCCAACAAGACTTCAATACCTACTCCATTTTTAGCTGATATATCGTGCGACTGATATTTACCACCCCACTCTTCAACGAGGTAGTTCATGTTTGCTAATTCTTTTTTTATTTTTTCCGTGTCGGCACCTGGTTTGTCAATTTTATTAATGGCAAACACAATTGGTACGCCTGCTGCGCTTGCATGGTTAATTGCTTCAACAGTTTGTGGCATTACATTATCATCGGCAGCCACAATAATTATTGCAATATCTGTAACCTGAGCACCACGAGCTCGCATTGCGGTAAAAGCTTCGTGACCAGGAGTGTCGAGGAATGTAATATTTTTCCCGCCTTCTAATTTAACATGGTAAGCTCCAATGTGTTGTGTAATTCCTCCAGCTTCGCCGGCAATAACATTGGTGCTTCGAACATAATCGAGTAACGACGTTTTACCGTGGTCAACGTGTCCCATTACAGTAACAATGGGAGGACGATCTTTTAAATCTTCCTCTTTATCTTCAACCTCTTCAATCGCTTCCTGTATTTCGACACTAACAAATTCAACCTGGAAACCAAATTCTTCAGCTACAACAGATAGTGTTTCTGCATCTAAGCGCTGATTTATTGATACAAACAAGCCAAGACTCATACAAGAAGAGATAATCTTAGTTACACTCACGTCCATCATGGTAGCTAATTCAGACACCGAAACAAATTCAGTAACCTTCAGAACACCTTGTTCTTCTATTTGCTTGTCTATATTTGCTTGTATTTTTTCACTAACTGCAGCTCTTTTATCGCGTCTGTGTCTCGATCCCTTCGATTTACCTTTTGATGTTAACCTTGCAAGGGTATCTTTAATTTGTTTTTGTACATCTACTACATTAACCTCTTTTTTAAGCGGTCTTTTCTTCGCACTACCTTGTTTGTTAACAACAAAATTACCTTTTGGCTTATCGCCCGGTTTTCTTTCTACAGCAACCTTCCCGGTATCTTTTGGAATTCTTTTTCTGCGCTTTTTTCGTGATGAATGTTGGTCGCCTGAACCCGGTTTCTTTTGGTCTGGCAAATCAATTTTCCCCAAAACCGTTGGACCATTCAATTTGACGGCGTTTGCTTTGATAACCTCAATTTTTCTGTCTTTGCCTTTTTCTTGTTTTCCAACGCTATCCTTTTTAATCACCTTTAGCTTTTGGCGATCTTTGCGTTCTTTATCTTTTTCTTCTTTTGATTTCTTTGCAGGACGGGTTTTTTGATTGATATTTTTCAGATCAATCATACCAACCACCTTTACTTCATCAACTCTAGGAATTTCTGTAGTCATCATTTGTTCCTTGGGCTTTTCCAAAACTACGGGCTTTTTTTTGTCAGGTTCTTTCGGAGCTTCTTTTTCTTCTTTTATAATTTCCTTTATTGCCTCAATTTTTGATGCTTTTTCTACCTTTTTTTCTATTGTTTTTTTCTCAATTGAAATCTTTTCCTTTTTTGCAGGTTTTATTTTTTCAACTGGTTTTTCTTTTGCAACGGGCTCTTCTTTCTTGACAGGTTTTTCTTTTTTCTTTCTTTGTCCAGAAATGCTGTCAAGATCAATTTTCCCCAGCACTTTTGGTTTTTCTACCATTTTAATTGGTATTATCTCTTCCTGTACTTTTTCTTCTTTGAACGCTTTTGCTACTTCGGCTTTTATAACTGGAGCAGGCTTGTCTTCAACTTCCTCCTTTGGTTCTCCCTCGGGATTGTCGATACTTATTACTTCCTTTTTGGGGCGATGGCTTTTTAAGCTGATCTTTTCCGACTCTTTCTTTAAAGAAATATCTACTTTATACTCCTTCTCAAGAAGTTCAACGGCTTCTGCAGAAACTTTAGTGTTGGGATTTGAATCAATTTTAAACCCTTTTTTATGCAACGATTCAACAATGGTGTTAATACCCACGTTAAACTCTCTTGCAAGTTTACTAAGCCTAAATGTTTTGCCTGCTTCCATAAAAATTCTTTTTCTTTACAATATCAAGTGTGCTAAAATCTCTCTTTGCAATGGTAGCGAAAAGCTGTTACCACAAAGTAATTTAAGCCAATTTATTCAAATTCCGATTTAAAGATACTCAAAACATGGTCGATTGTTTCTTCTTCTAAATCGGTTCGTTTTATCAATTCAGCTCGAGGGATATTCAATACGTTTTTTGCTGAATCACAGCCAATGTTTTTAAGTGCATCAATAACCCATCCTTCAATTTCATCGCCAAATTCATCTAGAGTTACATCTTCGTCGTCCTCTTCCACTTCGCGATATACATCAATTTCGTAACCGGTAAGTTGACTTGCTAAACGGATATTTAATCCTCCTTTTCCAATCGCCAACGAAACTTCTTCAGGTTTCAGATAAACTTCAGCCTTTTTGACGTCTTCCAATAGTTTAATCGAATTTATTTTTGCAGGATTTAATGCCCGCTTAATAAATAGTTGTGTGTTGGCCGAGTAATTAATAACATCAATGTTTTCGTTTCCTAATTCACGAACAATACCGTGAATACGAGAACCTTTCATACCAACGCAAGCTCCAACCGGGTCTATTCTTTCGTCGTATGATTCAACTGCAACTTTTGCTCGTTCGCCTGGTACCCTAACAATTTTTTTAACGGTAATTAAACCATCAAAAATCTCAGGAATTTCAAGTTCAAATAACCTTTCTAAAAAAACGGGAGCGGTACGCGATAGAATAATAAGTGGGTTGTTGTTTCTAAGTTCTACTTTATAAACAATTGCCCTAACATTATCACCTTTCCTGAAATAGTCTGATGGAATTTGTTCTGATTTTGGAAGAATTAATTCATTGCCTTCGTCATCAATAACCAGAATCTCTTTTTTCCAGACCTGATAGACTTCGCCGGTAACAATGTCACCAATTTTATCCTTGTATTTTCCATAGATGTAGTCTTTTTCCAACTCCATGATTTTACTCGCAAGGTTTTGTCTTAAATTCAAAATTGCGCGACGACCAAAATCTACCAATTTAACTTCGTCTGTAACATCTTCTCCGACCTCGTAGTCCGCATCGATTTTTACGGCTTCCGAAAGTGTGATTTGTGCATTTGGATCTTCTAATTTGTCATCCTCCACAACTGTGCGGTTTCTCCAAATTTCAAAATCACCTTTGTCGATATTAATAATAATATCAAAATTATCGTCGGTCTCATATTGTCTGATAAGTACACTTCGAAACGCTTCTTCAATAACGCTCATCATTGTAGCCCTATCAATGTTTTTCAGTTCCTTGAACTCAGCAAATGAATCTATCAGATTAATGTTTTCCATCTCTCAACTTTATTTAAATGAAATAACGGCTTTAGCGCTCTTTATTTCATCGTATTTTAATATATGTTTTTTTACAATCAGTTGTTTTTTCTTGTGACCATCTACTTTTTCACGCGAAGAAGTTTCCAAAGTAAAATCGGTCTGGCCAACTTCAATTAAAATTCCTTCCAGTTTTTTGCCCTTTTCATTAACAACTTCAATATTTCGGTTGGTATTTTTTACATATTGTTCCTTTACCTTGAAACCTTCAGTTAATCCCGGCGAGGAGACATGTAATTCAAAGTCTTCTTTTTCACGGTCGAAGCTGTGCTCTATGTGTCTGCTAACAGCAATGCACTGGTCAATGGTTAGTCCGTCGAAACTATCAATGAAAACGTTGATTACGTTTCTTTCGTTTACCGTAATTTCAACCAGAAACATTCCGTCTTCCAGTCGCTCTTCAACCAAACTTATAACCTGTGTCTTATCAATCATTAATTACATTCAACAAAATAGGAGACCAGAGGCCTCCTAAAAACTTGTTTTAGAAAAATCACCGCAAAAATAGTAATTTATTCCAATAAACCCAAACATGCATCTGTTTATAAAGTACTGATTTTAAAGAATAAATAACAAAAGATTGCGACAAGAATATATATGATTTAAACTCGAATCCATTAACGTAAAGAATGATAGAATGAAATGGTTTGGTCTCAGTTTAACAAAATTTTGTACATTTGGCTTGAATGAATAAAAATAATCAGTGTCTCAATTACATATAAATAAGAAGAAAATAATTAACGATCCGGTTTTTGGGTTTATTACACTGCAATCCGAATTGGTTTTCGATTTGGTTGAAAATCCAATATTTCAACGACTTAGGAGAATTAAACAATTGGGGCTTTCCTATTTGGTGTTTCCCGGGGCAAATCATTCCCGGTTCGAACATGGAATTGGAGCAAGTCATTTAATGCGACAAGCCATTTCTGTTTTAAAGTTGAAAGGGATTGATATTTCGGACGAGGAGGCAGAAGCAGTTACTGTTGCAATTTTGTTACACGATATTGGACATGCCCCCTTTTCTCATGTGCTTGAAAATACATTGGTTAATATTTCTCACGAAGAAATTTCGTCGTTATTAATGAACGAATTGAATAAGCAGTTTAACGGGAAACTGGATTTGGCTATCAGGATTTTTACAAATCAATACGAAAAGAAATTTTTATATCAGTTGGTTTCCAGTCAGTTGGATATGGACAGGCTGGATTATTTAAGTAGGGACAGCTTTTTTACTGGCGTGGCCGAAGGTACGATTGGAATTGACAGGATTATTAAAATGCTAAATGTTTGGGAAGATCGGCTGGTTGTTGATGTAAAAGGCATTTATTCCATAGAAAAATTCCTTATTTCGCGCCGATTGATGTATTGGCAGGTCTATTTGCACAAAACCGTGGTTTCTGCAGAATTTCTTTTAATTAATCTATTGAAACGTGCAAAAGAACTTACAGCACAAAGCGTTTCTGTTTTTGCAACACCA
>Ga0075120_10002826_pt1 | contig 12236 bp, 4 predicted proteins | sample AntAceMetag02UKL_FD_69792 | JGI IMG/M metagenome (GOLD analysis project Ga0075120, IMG submission 69792) | Saline lake microbial communities from Ace Lake, Antarctica - Antarctic Ace Lake Metagenome 02UKL | ecosystem: Environmental > Aquatic > Non-marine Saline and Alkaline > Saline | place... | reverse complement strand
GCCTCTGCGAGGCACGAGCGGGCAGGGAACCCACAACCTACGGTTTACCCGCTCGACTTCCGCAAGACGTAAGTCGTTGCGGGCGGGCGATACCGTTTATTTGAGCCGACCGTGGGAATTGAACCCACAACCTACGGTTTACGATACCGTTGCTCTACCAGTTGAGCTAGGTCGGCTTATATTTGAGCGGGTGACCAGAATCCCCGCCTGCCTCTCGCGAGGCACGAGCGGGCAGGGGACTGGCTTTCTCAGCTTGCCTGCCTGCCGGATTGAGCAGGATACGAGAATCGAACTCGTGTTTCTTGCTTGGGAAGCAAATGTACTACCATTGTACTAATCCTGCATATTTATTTTTATTAGGCTTGGGAAGCTGATGTAATAACCATTATACGACACCCGCAAATTTGTCTAAAATTTGCAAAATTTTAAGTTTAGAAATATTTTATTTCGTAGCTTATAATTATTTATGATATAATTATATTGTTATGTATATATTCAGTCAAATGTGGAAAAGATTTTTATTATTATTTTTAATTTTACTAGCTGTTGTAGCTGGTAATTTTGTTGTGGCTAGTGAAGAAATAATTGCAGAAGAATTAAATAAATTTTATCATATTAATTTAGATCAATCGACGATAGCTAAGGGTTATACTGTTTCAGCGTTTGATAATTCGATAAAATTGTCATTAGTGCCGGGTATTTTAAGCGAGGCGACAGGCGTTGATGTTGTCAAACTAAACGAAACAATTGATGTGTCTTGGAAATTAGAAAAATTAAGTAATATTTATCAGTTTGAATTTAAAAATAAAGAAGCCTATGACGATCATAAACCTTTTTATATTCAATTTTCATATGAAGACGAATCTAATTATTTAAAACAGGTTTATTTTTTTGATAAAAATTATTCAACTTGGCGACCTTTACCAACCAAAGATTATCCTGATGAAAAATTTGTCAGATCATTGATCCATTTGCCATTTGCCAGAATAGCTGTTTTTTCTAATCCTGATGTTTTAGCAATCGGTCAGGCAAGTTGGTATGGTTACAAAGGCGGAAATTACACAGCTTCTCCAGATTTTCCAAAAGGTTCAAAAATAAGGGTTTATAATACAGATAATAACAAATTTGTTGACGTTGAAGTTAATGATTTTGGTCCAGAAAGAAAATTACATCCTAACAGAGTGGTCGATTTAGACAAAGTAGCTTTTAAACAAATTGCTTCACTTGGTGCGGGCATTATTAATGTAAGAATAGAGTCTCTGGAAACAGCTTCTGATAATGGACGTGTTTTGGGTATTTCAGAAATTGGTGCGGAATTTAATCCTAGCGTGGGGGCTGTTTCAGCTGTTTTATTGGATGAATCTACAATGGAAGTGCTATGGCAAAAGAAAGCTACGTCTACTTTGCCGATTGCTAGTTTAACAAAATTAGTGGCGATAAAGGTGTTTTTGGATATGCGTCCAACATTGAGTAGGGAAGTAAGTTATAGCGTTAAAGATGAGGAATACAATTATCAATATTGCAATAAATGGGAATCAGCACGCGTGACATTAAATGACGGCGACACTTTGACGATTGAAGATTTGGTTTATTCGGCTTTAGTCGGGTCAGCTAATAATGCAGTTGAGTCATTGGTTAGAGTTAGTGGTCTAGCTAGAGACGAATTTATTAATCAAATGAATTTAGCGGTTAAAAATTGGGGTACAGTATCTACTAAATTTGTAGAACCGACAGGTTTATCACCGGAAAACGTGAGTTCAGCTTTGGATTATGCTATAATAACAAAAGAATTGTTTAAGCATCCCATAATCCAAAAAGCTAGCACTATGGGTAGATATGTTTTTTACACCATTAACACCGAGGAAAAACATACACTTAGAAATACAAATCTATTAATTCATATTAGTAATTTAAATATCACTGGTTCAAAAACCGGATATTTAGATGAGGCGGGTTATTGTTTAATGTTGAGAGCAGAGCAGGGGAATAACAAAGTCATAGTTGTCGTCTTGAATGCTAATTCTAGAAATAATAGTTTCTTTGAAGCAGAAGATTTAGCTAAATTTGGATTATTGAGATTAACACAATAAAAAAAATGATAAAATTACATAATGTTTCAAAATTATACGAACCTGATACTAGGGCATTGCATGAAGTTAACTTACATATCAAGCCGGGAGAATTTGTGTCAATTGTTGGACAATCAGGGACTGGCAAAACAACATTAGTAAAATTACTCATCGGAGAAGAAAAAGTAGATGGAGGAAAAATTGTAGTTGGTGGTTGGGATATTACAAATATTGCTCAACCAGAGATTCCTATTTTGAGACGTCAAATTGGCGTAGTATTTCAAGATTTCAAATTGTTAAATAGAAAAACTTTGGCTGAAAATGTTGCCTTTGCTTTGCAAGTTTGCGGTCAACCAATAAAAAAAATTGACAGTGTAGTACCTCAGGTTATGAAAATAGTCGGACTGGAAGACAAGATGCATCGTTATCCTCAGCAGATTTCTGGTGGTGAGCAACAGCGAGTTGTAATCGCTCGAGCCTTAGTGCATCGACCAAGGATACTTTTGGCTGATGAACCGACAGGGAATCTAGATTCAATCAATGCTGATGAAATTATTGAGTTGTTACAAAAAATAAATAAATTTGGCACAACAGTAGTTTTAGTTACGCATAATCGTGACATAGTTAACAAGCTTAGACGGCGCGTGATTACTGTTGAAGACGGAATGCTGGTTAATGATCAGCAAGTCGGTAAATATTTTTTATAAATTTATGTTTATTTTATCATTTTTAAGAGTAATAAAAGCGAGCGTACAAGACGTGGGGCGAAATATTTGGTTATCAATCGCTACTATTACTATTTTAGTTTTAGCACTCTTTTCTATTAATTTATTGCTTGTTGTAAAAATAATTAGTAGTGAAACAATTCAAGCTGTCAAAGAAAAAATTGATGTTAGTTTATATCTGAAATCAGATTCAGCTGAAACGGAAATTGTTAATTTACAATCAAAAATTAATGCATTAAGTCAAGTTAAACAAGTTAATTATATTTCTAAAGCTGAAGCTTTGGAAACATTTCGAATTGAACATAAAAACGACCCAGAGATACTTGAGGCGTTGATTGAATTAGGAAAAAATCCGTTATCACCCAGTTTAATAGTCAAACCAAAAGATACTAATAAATATGATGAGTTGATTGAATCTTTAGTAAAGGTAGAAGATGATATTATTGAATCAAAGAATTTTGATGACCACAAAGCAATGATTACCAAGATTAATTTGATAGCTGAAAAAGCCAGTCAAGCAGGTTTGTTTATCAGTGCGCTTTTTGTGATTATTATGCTTTTGGTAGTTTACAATTCAATCAGGGTAGCAATTTATACCCACAAAAGAGAAATTGGCATTATGAAGCTAGTGGGGGCTTCAAATTGGTTTATTAGAGCGCCATATCTTGTTTCTAGCTTAGTTTATACGTTTATTGGTGTGTTGATAACTATAGCGTTATTCTATCCATTTTTGGGGCTTCTGCAGCCTTATTTGGCATCATTCTTTTCAGATTATGGTTTTAATCTCATTTCTTTTTATAATAGCAACTTCTTCATGATATTTGGGTTGGAATTTTTAGCGGCAGCATTTATAAATGTTTTAGCTAGTTTGATAGCAGTAGGGAAGTACTCGAAGGTGTAACCTCCTCCCTAACCCCTCCAATCCGGCGGGCAGGCCTCCCCCGTTCGTTCCTCACGGGAGAGGGGACGTATTTGTCCCCCTTGCAAAGGGGGATTGAGGGGGTTATTTTAATTTTTATTTCTTCCCCCTCCCTAACCCTCCCCCGCTCGTTCCTCACGGGAGAGGGGACGTATTTAGGTTACCTCGCTAGCTCCAGTTTTTAACTGGAGCTTTTAATGCAAACCGTCTAAAGAATAAATAATGTCTAAATAATCATTGGCATTTATACTCTAGGTACAACTAAGGAACAAATAAATCTCTGCTTGTCATCCTCAGCTTGACTGGGGATCCAGGAGAGAGCAGTAGAAATATGGAGTATAAAAAAGAAAATCCAACTTGGAGAGATTTATTACATGATATGAAATGGAACAAATAACGTTTATACAGTTTACTCCTGCCTGCCTGCCGGCGGGCAGGGATTCCCGCTTTCGCGGGAATGACAAAAAAGAGAGGGGATTTTCCCCCTCCCTAACCCTCCCCCGCTCGTTCCTCACGGGAGAGGGAACTATGCAAACGCGTGCTCCCTCTCCCGCCCGCCGAATCGGCGAGGTGGGGGAGGGTTAGGGAGGGGGATATGACAAAAAATTTAGACAATAAAAAAAGGTTTAGAATTGATTCTAAACCTTTTTTGGTATGTAATTGAAATCAAGTATTATCTCACAGCTCCGGAGTAGGCGATAGCTCTGACTGCATCCTCCGCCTACGCTAAAGCTTCGGCGGACAAGCAAGCTTTATCTTACAGCTCCTGAATAGGCAATCGCTCTGACTGCATCCTCCGCCTACGCTAAAGCTTCGGCGGACAAGCAAGCTTTATCTCACAGCACCTGAGTAGGCGATAGCTCTGACTGCATCCCAAGAAGTTGCTTCGACTGGGTTGTAACCAAAGATTGCTTTGAAGGTTTTAATGGCGACTTTCTCACTGTCTAAATTTCTCGCATCCGGTCGTAGTCCGTAGGCCATAACGGTGACAGCGGCATTATCATTTGGATTAGCCATGTCTGCTTCACGCAAGTAAATTGTATTGAAGCTAATTTTTGCTCGATCTTCGGCAGTTTGACTAGCCTCGCTTGGCCAGCGACCATTACCGATTTTAATGACATCAGCCCATTCATCAGCGGTAGTTGGTAATTTATCAAAGGCTGATTTATAGGAATTAACCACACCAGCTCTTTCACCAGCGCCTAATACTCTCGTGGTTTGAGTACCATAAAGAATAAAGTTGTTGATTGAGTAAGTATTTTCAGTTGTCAGGTCAGTCATGTCGGCAGTTAAAGTATTGGTATATTTTTCCATGCTAGCAGTTTGTTCGGTTGCATTTTCTGCTACTCCATTATGAGATAGTAAATTGGTCAAATCATAACCACTATCAAAAATCAGAGAAGATTCATTTAAGATATTTACGATTTGTTGTTCACGTGTAGTGACGGTAGCGGTAGGACTGGTTTCAGGGGTAGTAGCAGGTGTAGTTTCAGTAGTAGTGCCTGTTCTAATAACTGCAAAGTCAGTTAAGTGATTAACAGTAATTGTTAGCACACCATCATATAGAGTACCACCTAAATCCACCCATTTGTTTTGCGTTGTATCAAACCAAGAGATAGTTAAATTTTCTGGGTTTGGTATATCTGAAACATCAAAAGAAAGAGTTAGCGGATTGTCAAAATTGGTAATAGAAGTGTCTCCAGCCAGAATTTCTACATTAAAAACATCAAGACCGACTAAAAATGTACCAGTACCTAGAGCAGTACTTGTTCTTTGGTCAGAGGAAGCAGTTTGACTAGTAATATTAACGGTTAAGTCTATGTCAGCGCCATGATCAGCGACCAGCTCCTGCATAACTAAAGCAGATAGTTCAACAGAAACACTGCTTGCATCAGCAACAGTGGAAGTATCTAGGGTAACTGTTTGGCTATTAGTAGGGGATGAAACAGTATTAATAGTAGCAGTAGCGGTTCCGCCAGTAGTATCAGTTGAAGTAGTTACTTGTGTTCCATCAGTAGTTGTAATGGAAGTTTGTTGTGTGGTTGGTACAGTAGCTGTAGAGCCACCACTACTTCCGCCACCTCCGCCGGAAGTAACACAGGTACTACCACTCAAAGTATAACCAGAATTACAAGTAACAGCACAACCCGAATAAGCTCCAACTGTTCCGTTGGTTACACTGCTGGTTGTGCAGGTTAAAGTATAAGTATGAGTAGCAACAGTAGACTTAGAAACATAACTATTATCATCATAACAAGAAATAGCTTTAATAGTATCCGTTAAGGTCACGGAAATAGCCGAATCATAAACCGTACCAGTACTACAAGTAGTTGCAGTCGCGCAATCTGGATCACTATCATCGATAGTATAACAAATAGCTGAAGCGTCAGTAGCTGTTAAAATAACACTTTGGGTAGCATGATATGTTCCTGCAGCTGGACTAGCAACGGGTTCGTAAGCAGTAATGGCTTCACCACTACCAGTACTAATACCGTTATCGATTGTCCAGGTAGCAAGACAAGTTGAAGCGGTTAACAATAGCCCTAGAGTAACCAAAAAGATAATTTTATGTATTTTCATATCATAATATATATTAATTTATTAACAAATTAGAAGTTATCATTTTGGTTTATTCCACTAAACTGGCTTGAATGTCATAACTGGCAGAATAGGCACCGCTAGTACTACCTTCTGGAACAGCGGCTTGGACAGTAATCTGAATTTGTCTACCAGCAATATTAGAATATAAATCAGTATCGAGAAGTATGCTTTCTGACCATTCTGTACCAGCTCCTGATGCCGCAATTACTATTGGACCGGCAGAAGTATGGTCAGATTCAGCTGAATAGAAACGGATATTAGTAGCATCAATCGTTCCAGCACCAGTCAAATCATCAAAACTCATACTTAAAGTTGTTGAAGCAGTTGGAAGAGTAACATCTAAAACCCATCTCCAACCATCGTCAAACTCACCATTTTTAGTAGCAATTCGTTTAACTAAAGCAGTAGTAACAGATATTTCTGTTGGTTCAGTTGCAGTATCAGCTACTACTCTATATTGAACCATCTGGGTAGTTACATTTCCATAAGCGTCTGTCAAGACAACATCAAATGAATAAGTGCTGACGGCTACTTGTCCATGAGCAAATGTTCCGATCCATGTTCCTGCCGTTTCAGACTCAATTGCTGAAACTCCATTTACAGTTATCGTTGAAGCAGTGTTATCTTCAACCACAGTAACCTCTACATTAGCATCTTGAGTTATTCTATATGAATCTTTATCTAAAGTAACTCCACCATTTGCTATTACCGGACTTTTTTCATCAATAGTTACTGTTTGTGTAGAGGCGGAATTAAAGGCAATACCGGCAAGGTCTGTTCCTGTAAGCGTAATAGTCGCTTCACCTTGAATAGCATCAATATTTGGGACGGTCCAATCATAATACCAAACGGTACTCGATGTTTTTGTCATATTAGTTGCTGTAACATCAACGCTTGTTCCCTGCGCATCAATTGCAATTTGAGGTTTAACTCCTTCTTCCATGGCTTCATCAAATGTTGTAGTTACTCTTGTTGTTAAACCGTATACTGATGGTCTAATAACGGTAACAGTAGTTTCCCCTTGGGTATAAACCATGGATGAGATTGTTGGGGCTACACTATCACCACCAACAGGATTTGTCGCTTCCACTGCAGTTGTAACTAGAGAATTGTCAGCGGCATCTTTAATCTTATCAGTAGCTGGATTGACTGTTAATGTTTCTCCAGTTTTTAAGTATTCATGATCTGTTGTTTCATCTAGAGTAATAGTCAATGTATTACTAGTATATTCAAAGGTTGCAGTAGTAAGAACAAGAGTGCCGGATTCAGATCCTGAAATAGAATCAAATTCTTCAACCGCCCAAGCTCCGCCATCATGTGTTACTACTGGACCGTCAAAATTCAAGACGATTGTATCATTGGCTTCAGAAACAGTAGTACCAACTATAGCATCAACTGAAAGTGCTGGCGCGGTTGTGTCAATAACGAATGCCTTATTAGCCGCAAGATTTGTAGTCGGTGTCGCAGGTACTACAAGCGTATTACCTGCAATATCATTCACCACACCAGTAATAGAAGAGACTGTTAGATCAGCGCTGGTATGTCCTACAAGTACAGTGTAGTTACATGTTCCAGTATCAGAATCATCTACTGTGAAAGTACAAGTTCCGCCTGTATCAAAAGTAATAGTTACATCGCCAGAAGAAATAACATTTTCCGAAAAAGTCACATCAATATCAACAACTTGATCTACTTTGTATGAGCCATCTTCTAAATTAGATGTCACATCTATGACAGTTGGAGCTGTCGTATCCCAGGCAGCGATTGTCACACCGGTTGTGTCTGTAGCAAGATCATTCTCTGCTACATCGGTTACGGCTCCGTTGTTTGCAGAAGAGTAAGTAACGGTAATGCCTTCTTTAGCAGATACTCCGAGATCAGCAACAGTTAAGACTACTAAATCGTTAGTAACTCCTGGAGTGATATCCGAAACTGCATAAGTAGTTTCAGCTGCGTCAGTTTCAGCAACAACGAAACCACCATCACTTGCATCAGTAATGCTACTTCCATTAGCAAGTTCACTTAGAGTAACAGTAATTTGTGTATTGTTATCTCGCGCAGCGCTTGAGAGGGTTGGCTCTATTCTATCAACCGCTTGATCGGTGTCAGTCGCATCAGCGGCCATAGTATTGCTATTAGCATCAATTAAATCAGCATTAGAAATGGTTAAACTAATATTTGTGGTACTGCCATCGTCCGCAGTCACAGCCAAAGTATATGTATTGCTGCCATCAGTGGCGCTGAATTCGCCTGCGATTCCTCCAGCGGTCACAGTGACATCGTCGGTGGTAAAGCCGGTAACATTTTCGCTGAATTCAAAAGTATAAAGCACTTCGGGATTACCGTCATTGACGGTACCAGCATTATCATCAGTAATGCCAACGGTTGGTCTCAGAGTATCAACTGTCTGTGTTGATTCAGCAGCTACAACATTGTCATTACCGTTTATATCAATAGCTACGCCACCGGCGACATTGACAGTAATATTAGTTGTAGAATCAGAGTCTGGGGTAACTACAAGAGTATAGACGGCCTCACCAGAAACACCTGATGCGAAATCCACAGCTTTAGTACCACCCGTTACAACAGCTTCAGCAACAGTAAAATCTGTTACACCTTCACCGAAGGTAAAAGTATAAGTAATATTGCCACCGGTAATATTGGCTACGCCATCTTCGTCATCGGAAATTGTTGTGGTTGGATTTTCTGTATCAACATCAATGTAATCTGTATTAGTTTTAGCAGTCTGATCATTACCTGCTATATCATCACCACCATCAACAGTGACATCAACATCTGCAACTGTAACACCTGCATCTGCAATATCATAAGTCCAGGTATATGTATCATTATCATGAGCAACTGTACTCCAAGCACCTTCTGGACTTGTTAAAGTTGAGTCTAAAGCAGCATCGAATACTACGGTTGGAATCTTTGTATTATCCATAGCCTCAGAGAATGTTGCAGTAATTATAAATGCATCAGTACCAGCATCACTGTCATAAATAGCAACCTCGTTGGCTACAACTACGGCTGTTGGAGCGGCGGTATCTCCTATCACTGTGAAGTCATCTGTTGCATCGCTAATATTTCCTGCCGCGTCTGTTTCTTTAATATTGAATTGATAAGTTGTGCCATTAACAACAGTAGCGGAGTAAGTCCAACCAGTGCCATTAACTGTGGCTGCGCCTAACGATGCTGCTCCGTTAAAGACTTCCACAGTCGAACCGGTTTCATTGGCACCGGTAAGTAGAAGCTCAGTATCATCGGTCGTGTCGCCAGTATTCAAAGGACCCATGACAGAACCGACATTATCTGTGGCTGCCGTAAAGGCTGCGGTTGGAGTATTAGCATCAATCTTCTTCGCTACATCGGCGCCATCAGCAGAAACACCATCGTTCCCAGCTGCATCTGTCAAAGTAACGCTTGTTAATTGTAAAGCTGGATCCTGATCGTCCTGGTCTTCTACAACAGTATAAGTTGCGATATAGGTTGTTCCATCAACACTTGACCATTCTAATGTCCCTCCATTGTAAGTAGTAGGAGCAACAGTTAAGCCAGCTTCTTGAACAACAGGTGTAATTGTGAAAACAATCATATCGGTTACTTTTAATGTACCTTCTACTGTAGCATTAGAAGTAACAGAAGTTATGTCAGGTGAATTAGCATCAATCAATTTTGCTACATCAGTACCATTAACACCAGCGCCAGTATTACTAACCGCATCTGTCAAAGTAACGCCTAATAATTGTAAAGCTGGATCCTGGTCAGTTTGGTCTTCTGCAACAGTATAGGTTGCGGTATAGGTTACTCCACTATCGCCAGTTGACCATGATAAAGCACCTCCATTATAAGTAGCAGGAAGAACAGTTAAGCCAGCTTCTTGGATAGTAGGTGTAACTGTGAAAATAATCGCATCACCCACTTTTAATGTACCAGTTTCTGTAGCATTAGAAGTAACAGTATTTATTGTTGGAGCAAGAGTATCAACCGTCATTGTTTCTTGAATTGCAACTGTATTGTTATTTCCAGCAGCATCTGTGAATGTTCCAGCCGCTACATTAATTGTTGCGCCAGTAGTACTATCGTTACTCGCGGTAAAGATAGCAGTATATTGAACTCCAGCTGATACTTCTGTGAAAGCATTAAGATTGCCACCAACCGCGACAACATCTTCAAGGGCAAAGTCTACCGTGCCTCCAATAATATCAAAAGTAATTGTGGCGACAGCATCTCCGGTATATAGAGCTTCGTCATTTGATGTAATAGTAATTGTTGGTTCCTTCGTATCAATAGTATAATTAGGAGAACTATCTCCTGCTAATGGAGCGCTTGTGCCATCAGTCCAATCAGTTCCAACTGTAATAACATTTGTTGCGGCTTCTGTATCATCAGTTGGTGTAAAAGTTGCAGTGTAAATCTTTGTATCACCAGTAACTGTGAATCCTGAAAGAAGACCATTATCAATAGTAGTCACATCATCAACTGTAAATCCAGTTGGAGCTGATGAGAAGGTAAATGTAACCAGGGTTGATTCTTCAACCTTAAAAGTATTAGCACCCATGGTTACTTCTACTGTTGGCTCAACAGTCGCCGTCAAAGTAATATCGTCAGTAATAGGATCAGTTCCTTCATCATAGGTAGCTCCAGCTACATTAATGGTAAGTGTTTTTTCAACATCATAATTTAGTCCACTCCATGCCAAAGCAACATTAAAGTGTGTGGTGTCAGTATAAGTAACACTTTCAATAGTTACTTCCGCGCTATTAACAGCTGTTCCAGTAGCGGTGATATTAGTCATATTAACCTGATCTGAAATCAAAGTACCTTCAGTCAAGGTAACAGTTACGATTTCGCTATCCATAGTCACCTCTACTCCACTAGTGCCAGGAGTTCCTGCCCAGGCAACTCCGATAGTTTCAGCGCTAGCATCGGCTACCAAAGTTACGCCGGTGCTTGCTAAAATTGAACCAAGAGTATATGAATAAAGTTCATCGGCTGCAATAGTCACAGTCACATTTTCAATACTTGTATCATAATCTACAGTTCTGTTTCCACTTAAAGCAATCGTAGCAGTAGTAGCGCCTGTCCTGGTGACAGTTCCTTTTGATACTCCAGTTGGGAGGTTGGTGACTGTCCAGTTTATTTGAGTCAAACTCTCAACAAAAGTATCACCTGTCAACGTGACGGTAATCAGTTCGCCAGTTTCTGCAGCCTCATTGATAGTATCGTCTGTCAAGGCTATCGAAGGTGGCTCAACAGTTGCTGTCAAAGTAATATCTCCGGTGATGGCGCCACCTGCATCATCGTAGGCAACTGCGGCTACATTAATAGTTAAAATTTTATTAACATCATAATCCGTGTCATCCCAAGCCAAAGCGACAGTAAAACTTGTAGCATCGACATAAGTAGCACTTTCAATAGTTACTCCAGCATCATCAACGGCTGTTCCAGTAGCAGTAATATTCGTAGCATTAACCGAACCTTCAATCAAAGTACCGTCAGATAGAGTAACAGTTACTATTTCAGCATCCATTGTCGCTTCTACTCCATTAGTACCGGGAGTTCCTGCCCAGGCAACTCCAATAGATTCACCATCATCAGTTGCCGTGAATGTAACACCAGTAGCTATTGAAACAGAGCCGCCAGAATCATCTATGTCACCAGCAGCCACTGTCACAGTTAAATCAGTAATATTTGAATCATAATCTACAGTTCTGTTTCCACTTAAAGTAATCGTGGCTTCTGTAGCGCTTGTCCTCTCGGGATCACCAGCTGTAACGCCGCTTGGAAGGTTGGTAACTACCCAGCTTGCTGGGACTAATGGGTCTGCAAATGTACCGCCTGTTAAAGTAACGGTAATAACTTCGCCACCTTCTGCGCCTTCTGTTATTCCATCATTTGTAATTGCAATAGATTCAC
>Ga0075120_10002811_pt1 | contig 12264 bp, 8 predicted proteins | sample AntAceMetag02UKL_FD_69792 | JGI IMG/M metagenome (GOLD analysis project Ga0075120, IMG submission 69792) | Saline lake microbial communities from Ace Lake, Antarctica - Antarctic Ace Lake Metagenome 02UKL | ecosystem: Environmental > Aquatic > Non-marine Saline and Alkaline > Saline | place... | reverse complement strand
GTTGGAGATCGCCGGGAGAGGACCGCTGATACAGATCTCACCCACACTTTTGGCGCCGAACGGCCCGGTCGGCTCAAAGGAAGGCACAAATATGGTTTTAATCTTTGGAATGTCTTTTGTATAGAAGAGCTTGTAATATCCATAGTTAGGGTTCAGCACTACTCCCTTGGAGTTATAGATATAACGTTCGGTAAGCGCGTAACTGAGCCCGTTCATCAAAGCCCCGATCGCCTGCCCGCGCGCCAGAGTAGGATTGATCGGAGTACCGCAGTCAACCGCCTGTACGTATTCAACTACCCGTACCTTCCCGGTAGCATGATCTACCTCCACCTCGACAAAATGAGCGGCAAAAGGCGGCGGGGACTCATGAGAGATCCGGGAGGCCGTTGCCGCTATCTGGAACTGATCTTTTTCGTAAAGTGAACGAAGTCCGATCTCTTTGAAGGTCACGGATTTATTCTTTGGTCCTACCACCCGGCCACCGGCCACCTTGACCCGGTCCGGAGAAACATTGAGCATAGCGGCTCCGACCGCGATCATCTGCTCCTTCACCTTCTCGGCAGTATCCTTCACCGCCATTCCTGAGAGGTAGGTAGTGGAGGAGGCATAGGCCCCGACATCAAAAGGGGTAAGATCGGTATCTGAAGAATACACGATTATCTCATCTGTTGAGATAGTTAAGACCTCGGCCGCGATCTGCGCCAGGACTGTGTCCGACCCCTGGCCAATATCGGTAGCGCCCATCAAAAGATTAAATGATCCATCGTCGTTTAACTTGATGGTGGATGATGCCATATCAATATAAGGGATAGAAGACCCCTGCATCATTATCGACATCCCCATGCCCCGGCGGTAGCGCCCCCCTCCAGGATGGCCGCGTTTTTTCTTCCAGTCAATGGCCTCGGCTCCGGCTTTAATACACGCGGTCAGCTCACAGGAACTGATATGGGGCTGGCCGATTACCGGTCCCTCACCTAATTCCTTCAAAATCGGTACTTCCGTTCCGCCGACTATCACATTCTTCAGATAGAAGTCAACCGGGTCAATGGATAGACGCTCTGCCAGGTCATCCATAACTATAGCAGTAGCCAGAATCCCCTGGGTTCCTCCATATCCGCGGTAGGCCCCGGCAACACTGAGATTTGTATAGACCACATCACTGCTGAATCGAAGGTTGGGGCATTTAAACATCGGGAGAGTTCGCGTTCCTACATTGGAGGCTACAGTCAAACCGTGGGTGCCATAGGGACCGGTATTAGAGAGAGCATAGAGATCTATCGCGGTCAACTCTCCGTCTTTCTTTGCCGCTACCTGAACCTTGGTAATCATATTGTGCCTGACCCGGGCGCTGACAAATACTTCCTTCCTGGTCAGCCGCATCTTGACCGGACGATTGAGTTTAAGGGCGAGCAGTCCAACATACGGCTCCAGGATAACCTCCTGCTTCCCCCCGAAACCTCCCCCCAGACGGGGCTTTATGATCCTGATCTTCCGCTGCGGAATCTTGAGGGCCCGGCTGACAATCCGGCGGGCATGAAATGGAACCTGGGTAGTGGATATTATTATTAACCTCCCCCTCTCATCCAACCAGCTGAGCGCGCAGTGAGGTTCAAGAGCGGAATGAGTAGCGGTCTGATTCTCGAACTCATCCACAACCACCATCGCAGCGTTCTTGACTCCCTTTTTGATATCCCCTACCGAAGCGTCTATCCGGGCCACCCGGTTCTTTTCCGGCTCATAGGGAACCGGGATGGGAATAAAACAATCTTTCTCGTCGTGGATAATGGGCGCGCTGGCCCGCATAGCCTTCCTTGGATCCAGCACAGCCGGAAGCACTTCATACTCTACCTCAATCAGTTTAAGCGCTTCCTCTGCGATCTCGTCTGTCTCGGCCGCCACCAGGGCTACCTTATCCCCCACATACCTGACTTTATTATCCAGTATAAATTCATCATAGGGAGACGGTTCCGGATATCCCTGCCCCGCGGTCGTAATCGGAATCCGGGGGACGTCCTTATGAGTGAGAACCGCCAATACGCCGGGATGGTGCTTGGCCCGGGCGACATTGATGGATTTAATCCGGGCGTGCGCGTGGGGACTGCGGAGTAGTTTAGCGTAAATCATACCCGGCTTTTCGAAATCATCGGTGAATTTCGCCTGCCCGAGTGCCAGACCCAGTGCGTCTGTCTTGCGTACTGACTTATTTACTTCATTGAATTTCGGTGTTTTCATCTTACTGCTTACCGCTCACTTCTTACTGCTTACTTTTTTCTTAGCCCGGATGCGACGGGCGGCCAGCTGAACCGCCTCGATGATCTGGACGTACCCGGTACAGCGGCAAAGATTCCCATCCAGAGCTTCTTTAATCTCATCCTCCGAAGGAGCGGGATTACGATCCAGAAGAGCCTTGGCCGCCAGAATCATCCCCGGAGTGCAGAAACCGCACTGAACAGCACCGGTCTCCACGAAAGCTGTCTGAAGGATATGCGGCTTCTGTATGGTCCCCAGATCGTCCACAGTTACAATGTTTCTTCCATCCGCGGTAACAGCTAAAATCAAACAGGAGTTAACCGGGCGGCCATCCATCAACACGGTACAGACACCACAGGCGCCTTCCCCGCAACCGAATTTTACGCTCTTATAGCCCAGCCGCCGCAGAAGGTCGAGGAGAGTTTCCGCTCCGGCAACCTCTACCCGGATCTCTTTTCCGTTAATAATTAAAACAATTTCCATTCCGGCACCTTTTGATCAAGGAGAATTTTTTCCAGTATTCCACGGACCTGCACCCTACAGAGATCCCGTTTATACTTCTCCGAACAGCGGATATCCCGAGCCAGCTTGAGCTCTTCTGAAGCCAGCTCGGAGGCTTCGTTCACCAATATCTGAGACCCGGGCTTCCCTCTCAATATGCCTTCCGCTTCGTGAATTCTCTGAGGCAGAACTGTCGCCCCACCCACCACAATCGCGATATCCCGGCATATTTCTCCGGTCCGGGTCAGAACAATAGCTACTTTCAGGAAGGCATAGTCATACTCGGTCAGCGTGAATTTTTCATAGGCCGCGCGAGCATTCTTCGCGAAGGGGGGAAATATAATCTCCGTAACCAGGCTGCCGGGGTTTAAGAACTTTGATGGAATCCGGGAGAAGAACTCCTCCGCCGGAAGTTCCAGGCGTTTATTTTTCTCCTGGATGATTATCCTGGCTCCCAATGCCACCGCGACAGTGGAGAGATCCGACCAGATGAATGGTTGAACCAGGTTCCCGCCGACAGTAATCAAGTTGCGGTTCAGGGTGGAACCTATACGGAGAGCGGTCGCCAGAATGATGCCGTCGGCATAGGATTTAATCAGCCCGGATGAAACCAGATCGGAGATCGGAGTGGTGGCCCCGATATGAATGGCGCCATCCTTTTTATTTATATAGTTAAGCGGCAACCGGCGCAGGCAGACCAACTCCTCCACATTATTTGGAGGATTGAAAGCGAAGGTAATTCCTCCCGCAACGGCAACAGCATGGCTTTTTTTATCGGAGAGGATGTCAATCGCGTCCGCGACCTTATCGGGATAAGATACTCTCTGTAATTCTGTCAATTTCATGCTTCTTTTTAATCAGCACCAGCGGAGCTGACCCGGCTTTGGATAAAGATTATTATGACGCGATCAAGGCAATCCCGGAAACCTCTTAGCAACCCCGTTTATACCGGAAGGAACAGATTTGTGAAGATGGCTGGTAAATGTCTTGATTGTTCGCCCTTATTTCTGACGAAATATTCTGGGAATGATAGAGTACTCATCATTAATCATCAAGGCTTTTTTATTAACTCGCAAACGCCTGGATGGGTTTTTTCTTTTCAGGCCAAGAGATTTGAGTAAGATATGATCACTCAGCTTTTCCCAGATCAGGTTAATTTTTTGATATTGTATCAGTAGTATCCAGAGCCAGGATTGGTTCCAGAAATAGAATAGCGAGCGAAAGAAAGCTAATATACTAATGAGTATAAAAGTATCCCGAAAGTTTGAATTGCTGACGGTCTGCCTCCTTATTCTGCTGGCGGCAGGTCTGAGCTCCACATATCTTGTACATCCGGTCGAACACTTTGACGCGGACGAGGCTATTGTGGGCCTGATGGGCCGGCATGTCCTTAATGGTCATCTCCCGGCCTATTTTTATGGGCAGGGATACATGGGAAGCCTGGAGGCGATTATTGCCGCCGGATACTTCGCGGCATTCGGCTCCTCGATCTTCACCCTTAAACTGGCTCCGCTTACTTTCTATATCCTATTTCTAATTCTTCAGTACAATCTGATCCGGAAGTATGGAGGAGTCGCTCTCGCTCTGACCACTCTGGCGATTACAGTGGTTTTTTCTGAGACCATTATCCTCTGGTCCACAAAAGCCCGGGGAGGATTTCCGGAAACCCTCTTCTGGGGAACGCTGGCTTACACTCTCTTCTTTCGCCTTATGGATGGATATTTACGGGGGAAGGGAAAAGGATGGCGGGGAGGATTGATTCTGGGATTTACAATCGGGATCGGCCTCTGGAACTGCTCTATGGTAGCTTATTACTACCTCCCCATAGCTCTATACCTTGTCATCTTCGGAATCAATGAAATCAAGGTCAACCGAAGCTATCCCCACCCGGTTACGCCGATCAATATCCAGCGGACTGCAAGATGGCGCAGCGCGATACGGCGGGGAGGAAGATTCATTATCCCATTGGTCGGGATTTATCTGCTCTTCGGACTGATTACGGCCATTAATGGAGAAATAACCATCTCCGTCTTCGGGCTTGATATCCGCTCTCACCATGGGGGGAGAGATATCATTCGCGGCCTATCTATAATGCTCCTGCTGGTGGCGATACTGGCATGGGAGAGATCAGGCTTCGATCGTCCGATTACTATTCTCCGGAAGTTTAATATCCGTTACCCGGTTATTATCACCGTTACCGGAATCATCGTTGCCTTACTCCTGGTTATGGCAGGAATCAATCTCTACTTCCAGCAACTCCCTGATTATAGTTACGGCCACTATCAGCCGCTCGGGCCGGCGGAAGGATTAAATGGAATGGGTAATAATATTTCCCAGCTCTTTACTCTCCTGCTCCCAAAAGTAATCGGCGTCAGCTACTCTTCTTTCAAGCTGGACCTGGGGAGATCCTGGCTTACCAGATATTCCGGCACCCTCAACGGTTGGACCACCTTGGGGTCTATTGTCTTTGTAATCTTCCTGCTGATTGTTAATTTTAATCGACAGAGGAATCTTGTTAAGTTTCTCTGGAGTAATCGGCTGAATATTTTCTTCCTCACCTCCTTTCTCGGATCCGTATCCGCTCTAACCTTCAGTTCAATGATCAAGGACTCCACCGCCTACCGTTATCTGATTCCGGTAATTAGCTGGTTCCCGTTCTTCCTGGCTTCATGCTGTATCTTTATCTGGAGAAAAAATAAATGGGGCGGCATTATGCTGGCATTTCTTATTATCGGAGGACACGCGGCCCGACTGACTGTCAATCTTCCTCTCCCGCAAGCTACCACTCCGGAACCATTGGTTATGGATATTATTGAATCCCTGGAGAAAGAACGGATTACCAGGGCTTTTATAAATTATTGGCTTGCTTATCCGATAACATTCATTACCGGAGAAGAGATTATCGCCGCTCCGTATCAATCGCATGACCGCTATCCGCCCTACACCAGGGAGGTAAGGAATAGTCCCGAATTCGCTTACATATTCAAGGGGTACAGGCAGCTCTCCGGAAAACGAGAGGAGAATATGCTCACTATCAATCAAACCGCCTATCGAAAAAAATGCTATCCATGGGGGTACCTCCTTATCATCGGGGGTCGGCAGGCGGAGGAATAACAACCCGGAAGCGTTGGATATTGAAAACTTACCCGCAGGTAATTTCAGGCAGGATAATTTTAATAATTCTTGGTGCCATAATCTTCGTCGGGGGAACATTCCTTCACCTGGGGATTGAGGTTTATGATAAGCCCGACTATATCTACGGGGATGACGGCGACGGACTCTTCAATCTCTGGGTAATGGAGCATGTACGAACTTCCATTATAAATGGAGACTGGAATCTGGCTGACGGCCGGATCTACTGGCCCCACAATGAAGACACCTACTTCTGGTCCGATAACCTGATCATACCGGCCGCCGGATACTCTCTTCTCCGCTTGATCACAGAAGATATCTTTACCGCCTATCGCTCAACCGCGATTCTGCTCAGCGCGCTCGGATACCTGGCATTCATCTGGCTCTTCGGAATATTATTCAAGTTCATCCGGGAGGAACATCCCGGGCTTCCCGGATGGTCACAAATCCTGGTTATCTTATTCGCCTATCTGGCCTCTTTTTCTTCCAGCCGGCTGGTATATTTCGTTCATTTCCAGAACCTGAGTTCTCTCTGGGTAATTACTCTGGTAGCCGGACTGATCGCTTACTCCCGGTATCGTAAAGAGGGATACTATCTTATTTCTCTATTCTCTCTGCTGATCCTGGTACTCTCATCCGCCTATTTCGCGATCACCGGGGCCATATTTTTTCTGGTGTGGCTGGTAATGGAAGGAGCACGGAGCCCCCGGGATCTCTTCCGTACCCTGAGAAACAATCTCTGGTATGAACTCGGCGGCGCGGTGGCGACAGTACCGGTGGTGCTGGGATACGCTTCCGTGAAATTCCCGGGATATTCACTCGACTATATCCATCAGATGGCGACAAAACCCCTTCACCTCTATCTTCCGGCCCGCGGACTGGTACGTATTCTTTACCAATTTCTATTCCACCGGCTGCCAGCCATACACCACGAATCACCGGCTTATCTAGGAGCGGGACTGATCCTAGGAATCCTCGGACTGATAATATGGCAGCTCCCTTTTTTGCTCCGGTGGCTGAAGAAAGCTCTGAAAACCCCCTGGTTCTGGCTGGCAATCGCCCTACTCCTCTTCTGGAAGCTGGGGGCGCCCGGATGGAAAGAGATCAACGGCTGGGCAGGGGTTGGCTTCTGGACATTGTTACTGATATTATTCCTGCGCGGGGCAGTGGTAAGGTCACATAACAGGATATTGGCCTTTCCGCTCAGTTATCTTATCCTCTGCCTCATTATTACTTATGGAATCGCGGCCGGACCCCGGAGTCATTTTTTCGAGCAGCCGATCAATCCTTCAATCTGGGGCATCTGCGCGGCGATACTCCCCCCACTTGCTCATATGCGCTCGATAGGACGACTGGCGGTAATAGGACAGGGATTACTCTTCGGGATTCTGCTCATAGGTTTGCTCCAGGCATTGGCCTCCTCCAGGACATGGCTGAGAAGGTCCGCCGTCACGGCCACTATATTGATCGTAATTTTTCAGGCGGCGGATGGCTGGAGGGGGATGGCACCGCTTCACCGGTATGACCCGGAGATGATATTTCCCAAACCGGATGAGAAGGAGTGGTGGTCAAACCGTAAAGGTATAGTAGCGGCCTTTCCCAGCCGCCCCTTCCAGCAGAGTACCAGGGATATGCTCTATTACTGCGGATTTCCCGGGATTGTCTTACTAAATGGATACTCCGGTCACTCCACTCCGGAATGGGATATGGTAATGAGCCTGGGAAGACGCTGGTATGAACCTAATCAGGAGCAGGTGAATTATGTGGAAGAACTTGGCGTGAATTATCTGGCAGTACGAAAAGATAGAATTGTACGAAAGGTAGTCAGAGCCCTCCGCGGCATGGATCGGCCAATTCTCTTTGAGAACGATCGGATTATTGTTATAGGAATAACAGACGTTAAAAAATAGGTGCGTTAAAGAATAAAGATGTTAAAAAGTGAGAACGTTGAAGGGAAAAGACGTTGAAAAAATTTTAGCTTTGCAACTTCTTTGACAAGACTATTTTGAGACATAGACGATTCGCTCCCAACCTCGGCCTCTTTAACGCAACAGACGAATTGAATGTGATTGAATAGGATTGGCCTCTACCTCGGCCCAATTAAAAATATTCAAATCATTCTGTCTTCAATCGTCCTGGTCTCCCCCGAATTTTATTCGGGGTCCCAAAATCGTCTGCGTGCTCGCGGTTCACCGGAGTCAAAATAGTCCTGCTTTGTGCGAGGCTATAATCTGGTGACTGACAGACGATATGACTCCTCCTCGGTATAAAATGGTTCTAACTGCCCGGCCAGGGTTTCGGGAACTGTGCCGGTCTGGATAGCTTTCTTCAGTTTTCCGAGATTGAACGAAGAGAATTCATCCCAGCATCCTGACTCCTCGATCAAACACTCCAGTTCCTTACGTCGGGAATCCTTGACAGGTGGAAAAATAAAATCCCGAACCTGCCTGATCCTGATCTTGCGGTCGTGGCCGTAAACCACCTCATAACCTAATGTTTGGCAATACTCGACAATAAGCGCCTTTACCCGTGCTTTTTCTTCTTTCAGTAAAGCCTCCTCATCAAGCAAAGCGGCATACTGATCCGTGAGCTTCAGTCCGTCATCTTCCTTGAACTCCCGGCGGGGAAGCTCTTCCAGGTGAAATTTATGTTTCCAGAGCGGGCAGATATTCTGGTAATCACACCAGTTGCAGATAGCACTCTGCTTCGGTTCAAACTCGGTGGTTAATTCAATCCGATCGATTATCTTATTTATTTTCCCCAGAAGTTTTTCCTGCTCAAGTGGAGAGCGAATTGAGCGAATCTCTCGGTCAAATACCAGATAATGCCAGACTAGAATAACTTTCTCTACATCGTCCCAGCGGTGCTGAATATCCATCTGATAGAGAGCCAATTGACGGTCATAATCGGCCTGCTGCTGGGTTGGGAGGCGATTGGATGTCTTGTAATCATGGATCTCATATATCCCATCTCCGGCCAGATCAAGCCGGTCAATGAAACCGGTCAAAAATCGATCCGGGCCAAGTTTCACCCGGATCCTCTCCTCAATACCTATGGTTCGTCCCTGATCAAACGGAATGTATCGCCGGTAATAATCTTCAATACATTTTGCTCCCTTATTTCGGTAATCATCCGGGCTGTACTCTTTCTTGATCACCCGGATATTATCATCCCAGTGCTTTTCCCATCCGGACTGGTATGATACCAGGAGTTCATCAAGTTCAGGGAGGCGGGTCATTAGCAGATCCCGATATAATTTTTCCAGCGCGTCATGTACCCTGATACCCATAAATGCTTCAATCCCCGCTCCCAGAGTAACGGGGATTCGGTCGATATATTTATACTTATACTGGAGCGGACAGGTCTCAAAGGTAGAGATTTTTGAATGAGAGTATTTCATTATTTTATTTTTTCCTCCGGAAAAAATATTGTTTGTGAGTCAATAGCTTATGGTAGCATTAATCAAGCTGTTATTTGTTCAGCAACTCCAACTCAGGAAATATAATAATAAAGCCATTGTAATAATATTATCAGTATATACTCACAATGAAAATACTTTTCTCCATCGGTGTGTTGTTTTTTTTAAACCTCTCCGCTTACGCTAAACCGATCCTCCTGGAGGACTTCGACTGGGGGATGACGCTGCTCGAAGTGGAGGCGCACGCGGCCGAAAAAAATTTCACTCTGGCGGAAAAGGAGATAACCGGGATCAAGCCTCACCTTGAATATGAGAGTCATCTGCATGGCCATGAATGCGCCATAACGTTCTTCTTTACTCCTCTTGGTCAGAAATTATATTCCGCCATCGTCATCTGGGACTCTTCAACTTACGGCTCCCTGATCAAGAGTATTTTGATGAAGGAATATCAGTATCCCCGCGAAGAGATTCCGACTGCGAATCGGTACATCTGGACCCGTACCAACACCGAGATGGAACTCCGTTATGGATTTGAGGATACCACCCTCTCCTACAGTAATCTGGACCTCTGGAATGAATTTAAAGATGAGAAGGATCTGATAGAAGAACGAGACGCGGAGAATGGGGAAGAATAAGTGCCTAAAGTGCCTAAAGTTGAAAGTTGTCACCTCCCCCGGCATGGAGTAGAGATAAAGCGAACGGTTAAAAGCCGAACGTTCACCGACGAAAAAAACGAATATCGAACCGCAGAATATCGAATGTCGAATGTCGAAGTAAAAAAAGCCAAAGCGAGGCCACTTCGACATTCGGAGTTCGGTGTTCGATATTCGACATTTGCTTTTAATTGGGGCCGAGGTAGGGGTAGTTCTTGTGATTTTTGCGCTTTTTTGCGGCTAAAAAAGGGGCCGCGGCGGGGGAAAAACTGAACATCGAACGTCGAACCAGCCGTCGCTAAAGCTATGGCGGGCAGGCTTTTCAACTTCGAACGTCGAACGACAAATTAGAATATTTGCGCAGATTCGCGAGATTAGCGGTTTAAAATAGGGCCGAGGTAGGGGGAACAATTAGTACAATTCGTGTAAATTAGTGGACTAAAAAGGGGCCGAGGCGCGGGATCAATCAGAGTCCCCGCAAAATGACCGTAGGTCATCGCGGGGTAAAAATCCGTGTAATCCGTGGACAAAAAAAAGGGGCCGAGGTAGGGGGACTGGGAATGCCCAATATCCAATAGCCAATAACCAATGTCCATTGAAAATTGGCAGTTGGAAGTTGGTTATTGGAAATTCAAACGGGGCAGGGGGAACTTTTGCGTTTTTTGCGTTTTTTTGCGGCTAATAAAGGGATCGAGGCAGGGGGGTATGGAGAATATTAAAATCCAATCTCCGGATTGATGCCGGAGATACCGCGGTCGATCTTGAAATATTCTCTCTGCCTTGCCCCGGAAAACGACGCGACAATCCGGGATGGGAAGGTCTCAGTCAGGATATTATACTCCCGAACATTGCCGTTATAAAACCGCCGGGCAGCCTGAATACGATCCTCGGTATTGGCCAGTTCGTTCTGGAGTTCAAGGAAGTGTTTACTTGCCTTCAGCTCGGGATAATTCTCCGCGACCGCGAAGACCGTCCGGAGGGCTGAAATTAAAGCATTTTCATCTAGAGCCTGGCTCTCCGGTGAACCGGTACTCCTGACAGCCTGAGACCGGGCCCGAGCCAGATTCTCCATAACATCCTTTTCGTGTCTGGCATATCCTTTCACAATCTCTTCCAGGTTGGGAATCAGATCATAGCGCCGCTTCAACTCCGTATCGACATTAGACCAGGATTCCCGGATCAGGTTACCTAGCCGAACCAACCGGTTATAGATCACCACAGACCAGACTGCCACCCCAATCAAAATAATAAATAACAATATAATCATTCTTAAAATTCAACTTTACGTAATAAATTAGTGATTTGAAAATCCACCACCGACCTTGCGTCGGTGGAGATATGATTGATTACTAAAATACAGCCTATACTCCACCATTCTTATCTTCACCGACACTCGGTTAGACCTTCTGAGTCTTTAAAAACCCCGGGAGGAGTTCCGCAAAATCTATCCCTGTATCCAGAAAGGCAGGGACCTCGCGGAGGGACATCTTACCATCATAATAGAAGAGGTAGGATCTTCCCCCGGTTTCTACGGTTATCCCGGAATGACGGAGAAGATGTTCCATCGCACGGGAATGCAGCAGATCATAAGCATACTTCTTATCCGGCGACTTGACATAGAATTTTTTGTTAAATTCCCGGGATTCAAGATCAATATCATCAAAACCGATCATTGCGGCTAATTTGTCAAAAAAACCCTCCGGACGGATAATAATTTTGCCAAGTTGCCAGGGGGTATGGACGAGAAGCGGCGTGAAATAATGGGTTTGCCGGCTCCGGCCCGATCCGGTAGTATACCGGTAATCAAAAACTTCAACTGAATACCCCCGATACTGCCCTCGGCCTCGATATATAATTTTATGACCAGCGCCCCGGGAGAAGAGTTGGAAGAACTCCAGGTACGGACTGATCTTTATCACAGGGGAAAAGATAGAAAACCAGCTTCCCTCAAACTGGAAGTCATATCGGCGGCAGAATTTCTGCCAGGCTCCGGCTCTTCTCTTTGCCCGTCCCATGGCAATGAAGACGGCAATCACCATTAATATTAAAAATATCGGGAACAAAAATAAGTGCCTAAAGTTTGAAGTGCCTAAAGTGCCTAAAGTTAACAGACCATCGCTGGCACTGGAATAGGGACACTATATTGTTTATTAATATGATCATCATTCAATCACATTGTCCGAGAATAATAAATAAAAGATCACTGCTGTCCCATTGTTGACTTCATAAAACAACGTAACTACATATAATAACTTAAATTATAGCAAAAATAGACTTCAATCGACTTGAAATTCATTTTAAGCTCTGGGC
>Ga0075120_10002807_pt1 | contig 12278 bp, 8 predicted proteins | sample AntAceMetag02UKL_FD_69792 | JGI IMG/M metagenome (GOLD analysis project Ga0075120, IMG submission 69792) | Saline lake microbial communities from Ace Lake, Antarctica - Antarctic Ace Lake Metagenome 02UKL | ecosystem: Environmental > Aquatic > Non-marine Saline and Alkaline > Saline | place... | reverse complement strand
GATCTTTCTCTATCCGGCCTTTTTACTTGTGATATTATATGTTTTCCACGCCGCCGGTCGGATCCGGTTAATCATGGTAATGATATTAATTTATCTCATCCCCCAGTACGCGTATGTTTATTTTCAGAATCGCAATTTTGATTTTCCTCGTTATATCGGCAAGGTTATGAGTTCGGTGCCGGATGATAGCCTTGCCGTTATAGGAAGTCCGAATGACTGGTTCGCTTTTCAGGATCGTGATTTTTATACACTGGATTATCGGAAAGGTATTGAGAGTTTGAATCTGCAGGAGTTCTACCTGATTGAAAACGACGACTACCGGAACGGGAAGTACGGAGAAGCCAGCTCTATTATCCGGGAAAATTATATTACCCGGGAGATAGGACAATTTAAAGATTGGGGGAGAGCAATAGTTGTAAAGAAAGCGACTCGACCGCGGGAAGACCGCCTTTAGTCGGTAAATCCGGGCGATATGAATAACTCATTATGCCGAACAGGCAAGGAGGAATGTAATGAATAAGAGCGGTATAAATGTCGTATCTCTGATTATGGTGATAGGAATAATCATTGCCGCCGGTACCATTGTCCATGGGGCGGTTGCCGGCGGAGGTAAAGATTTCCAGGTCGAGGTCCGGGGTCTGCGGGTCGTGGGAGAAGTCTACGATCAGGATCAGTCGTTGCGGCCGTTTAGCTGGTCCTCTGGCACCACGCTGGTCATTCTGATACAGGCCGGAACGGAAAATATAATAGTTTTTGATGATGACAAAAGCGAGATCAAGCTGGCCCGGGATGATAAGGGGACGGATCTGCTGAAAAGTTCCGGCAGAGGAATGAACAGCCGGGCGGATTTCGGATCGTTTCCGAAGATAAGTTCGGACCGGAAGGCCTGTATGATTGATCTGGATTTTCCACAGACCCCGGTTCCCGGAGCGGTAAAGCTGGAATGCGCCGGAACGCTTGTATTCTCTTGCGCCAGTGAGAAGGAATCATTTAAAAAGAAAGATGTAGCTTTGAAGGAAAAGACTAAAATTACGGTAGGCCCTCTTTCTCTCGTCATCAGTGAGGTCGGTGCGCCTGAATACCAGGCTGATGAATATCCGCTTTCAGTCACGCTGCAATCCTCAAAAAGATTCGACACCCTGGAGAAGGTGGTTTTCTATGACGAGGCAGGTCAGGAGATTGAGTCGAGTTCCGGCGGCAGCAGTGAGTCCCGTTTCATGGGTAGTGTCACGGCAACCGAGACCTACAATCTGACCAGAAAAGTGGATAAAGTCACCATTGTCTTCACCTTCTGGAAGGACTGGAAGGAAGTTAGGGTCCCCTTCTCGGTGACTACCTCAATCGGGCTATAAAGGTCGGGGTTTGACTCGGGATTCAGAGCCACAAAATACGATCTTTAACCAATATTTTTTCTCCCGGGGTATTGGAGAATGAAATTAGCATTGTGATTGGTTTAATTATGCTTTGTGCCTGAACGAAAACCAAGATTTTTGGTAGCCGTAGGCTTTAGCCTGCGTAAGCAATAGAATGCAACGTTGTCTATGACAACCAATTAACGCACCTTAAAAGGTGCAGCTACCATTAATTCTCTACGAGAATCGGGGTTTTCGGTCATACACTACTTAACAGACAAGGAGAAGAAGTATGAAAGGAGTTAGGAGTAGCGCGGTTATTCTGGCAACAGTCTGGCTGGTGATGGGAGGCATCTCGATTTTTGCTGGGCCGGGAACAGATAGCCATTTGCCGGAGAAACTTCTCCAGTTGCGGAAAAAAACAGCCGTCCTGGCTGTCCATCTGGCCGCGCAGGGACTGGGGGGACAGTGCGCGTTGGCCGCCGACCCGGAGAAGCGGATCCGGCTGATCCGTTCCTTCATCGATCTGATCCGGTTCTACCGAGACGATTCGGGCTATTTCTATGTCTATAATTATGATTGCGTCAATATCGCCCACGCTACCCAGAAGAACCTGGTCGGAAAGGATCTCTCCGACTACCAGGACGAGAAGGGTAAGTTTGTAATCCGGGAACTGGCTCAGGCGGCCCGGAAGGGCGGGGAATTTGTTGAATACTACTGGGCAAAACCGGGAGCCAAAGGTGAGCATCTTAAGATCGGTTATGTCGAACCCATCCCGGGGACCGACTATTTCATCGGAGCCGGAGTGTATCTGGACTGACTCGGACCCTTTTTAGCCGCAAAGAGGCGCAAAATTCACAAGAACTCCCCCTGCCTCGGCCTTGCAGTTCGATGTTCGAAGTTGAATGTTCGACGTTCGGAGTTCATCTTCCCCCGCCTCAGCCCATTGTGAAACCGCGAATTTTACCCCGCGATGACCAAAGGTCATCACCGCAAAGTCCCGAGAAACATTGGGCCCGCGGGACTGTCGGTTTTGCGGGCCTCACAAATCTACACGAATTTGAAAAAGCTCCCCCTACCCAAGCCCCTTTTTAAAACCAATAATTTTACCCCGCGATGAGCACAGCGAATTTTGCGGGGTTGGTCATTGGATATTGGGAATTGGATATTCAGATCCTTTTTTCTGTTCCCCCTTCAACGTCCTTTCTTTTGAACGTTTTTATGCTTCAACGTCCTTTCCTTTCAACGTCCTTTCTTTTCAACGTCCTTATTCTTCAACGTCCTTTCTTTTGCCGTCCTTCCTTAAGATGCTTTCTTTCCCAGCACGTCCACTAAAACTTGGGATATGGTGCTTACAGTATATGGTTTTTGGATAAAAGCGTGGCCGCCATTATTTAACATCTGCTCAACCTCATCATTCATAGAATAACCTGATGAGATAATCGTTACAATATCCGGATTAATCTTTCTAAGCTCAATAAATGTCTCATATCCACTGATCTCCGGCATAAGCAAATCGATAATAACGAGGTCAATATTTTTATAATTTTGCTTATAGTATTCTATGGCATCAAACCCATTGGTGAAAGTACTTGCAAGATATCCCAAATGCTCAAATATTCTTCTGGAAACTTGTATAACCATCTCTTCATCATCAATTATAAGAATATGTTCTTTACCTCTAATTAATTCTGAAGGGATGACAGTATCTTTTCTTAAGATTTCCTGACCATCCTTGGGCAACGGCAGATAAATCTTAAGTTTACTTCCTTCCTCGACTCTACTTTCTACATCTACAAAACCCCCATGGTTCTTAATCGCGCCATACACGCTTGACAGTCCGAGACCTGTTCCTTTCCCTGTCTCTTTTGTGGTGAAAAAAGGATCAAAAATGTTATTTATGGTTTCATCATCCATTCCACACCCGGTATCAGAAACAGTTAAAAGCAAATATGTTCCTTCCTCGATTTTTTCATAATTAGAGGTCATGATTTTTGGATCAAATTCAACTATTTCTGTTTTAAAGAGCAGAATACCTCCCTTTGACATAGCATCCGCGGCATTAACCGCGAGGTTAAGGATCGAATGTTCTAATTGAGAAGAATCTCCAATGATGATGGATGGAACTGCCTGGAAATTCTTCTGTATTTTTATGCTTTTAACCAGGGAATGTTCTAACAATTTAATTCCATCATCTATTGTATTATGGAGATCAAACGCTTTCTTCTCGTATTTACCCTTCCGCGCAAAAGCCAGAAGATTTGAAACAAGATCAGAAGATCTCTTGGTCGCGTCTATAATCACTTTAAGGTATTCATGAAAAGAAGGATCTATATCAGAACATTTGAGTTTAATGAGATCCGCGGAACCGGTAATAGCTCCCAGCATATTATTCAAATCATGAGCGACACCACCAGCCAGCTGTCCTATAGCCTCCATCTTTTGAGATTGTCTAAGTTTATCCTCTGCCAATTCACGTTCTTTTATTACTTTATTAAGATTCTCAATTGAAGTGGTTTTATGGAGCAATTCATCGCTCATATCATTAATTGCTACAGACAATTCCCCGATCTCATCAATTCTATTTATCTTTACTTTATATGACAGATCCCCCTGGCCAATTTTTTTAACTCCTACTAATAACTCATTTATTGGTTTTGTTAATGATCGAGCGAAAATATATGACGCGAATAATCCAAGCAGGATAAATCCTATGACAAATAATGATAAATTAATTATCCGTTTCTGGGTCTCGGTATATATTCTTTCCAGAGAGATTCCAATCTGCAGCCACCCGATAATATCCTTTTCGTAGCGTACCGGGACGCAGATATTAAGTATGCTTGTTTTTCTGCCGTTACCTATAAATATTCTTTTTATTATATCTTCATGTCGTGTATCTTCCGGGCTGATTACGATCTCGTGATTTATTTTAATATTTGATTGAGAGACAAGGCGAAGTCCGGTTGATTCGTATAAAGAAGCATATAAGAGATCTTTTTTTTCGATAAGCTGCGAAAGCTGTTTATTCAATAAAACTGTATCTTCAATTATGAGTTCTTGCGCCACCCGGTGGGAAAACTCTCTGGCAAGAAGTAAACCCTTGTCTTCAAATTCTGCGTGCATCGTATTCCGTAAATTATCTAGCAGAAAGCCAGAGGTAATAATCATCGATACCCCTGTTATACTCGCAACAAGAAGGAAGATACTTATCCACAAGTTGCTTCGTAATCTTCGAAATATTCTGTTTTTCATTTTTTCGCTCTCTAAATAGACAATAAGAGATATTTTAATTCTCAGAGAAAACAACCATACTACTGCTCAAATTTCCATGAAAACAACCATGTCCGGGAATATTACCCTGCTCTCCAGCTGTAAAACCGCCAATAAATGGAATCCCCGGCATTACTTTTTTCATTTCATTAATAATAGGTTCTAACTGTTTCACATCTTGCCCTAATTGACCGAACGCGGCGGCGCGACAATAGGCATGAATCCCTCCCGCCAGCTCCTTCTTTTTAATTCTTCCATTTACCAGAGCATGTGTGACAATTGTTCCGGCCCGTTTAATATATGCATCCTTGAGACCTACCGCATAATATAGTCTATCCCCTACACGCAAATCTGTCCCGACAATGATGGAACCATCAGGTGAAATCATACGCGGAACAGTAACATTGGTCCCCATTTTGCCATCACCCAAGTCGTACAATTTTACGAGTGGATTCCGTCCTGAAATTTTCCAGATTGCCAATGGTTCTTTAAGATTTGTAATATTAACATAATCAAATCTACCTTCACTCCAATCGTTGTAGACATCAAATGCCGGGCGGCCATCGATCTCCTTTAGAATTCTACTATCCGTCCCCATAGCGGTAATAACACCTGATAATTCTTTATTCATACGAATACCGGTTTGAACACCCGAATGAAAACCTACTCCAATTTTTGAATCCGCGTAAATAACAGCCAGGGCAAAACCGTTATCTATAACCAGATCATCAACAAAAACCATCGGGGCCCCAGGGGTCCCTCCCATAAGTTTTACTTCTTTTCCAAAGATGTCCTGGACGGCTTCAAGAATCGGTTCCTCTTTTAGCTTCGTCCCGGCTAATAAAACAACAGTTGGTGAATCATTTTTATTTTTCCCGGCATCCAGGATCGCTTCTTCAATTGCTTTTTTCGCGACTTTTTTTATTTCGCTTACTTTTATGGCTGAAGACATATCAATACCGGCTACCCCAATCTCCCAGTTTTTCGCCTCAATTCCCAGCAATGCCAGAGATCCTTTTTCTCCTAGATGAATCCCGTCCGGTGTAAAGACCGCGAAAGAGGTTTCGTAGCCAAATTTCTTCACACCTTTAAGTGAGTTACTTAACGCTTTTATAACTTCAGCATCGTTATAGCTGGATTCAGTAAGAATAAAGACAAAATTCGGGTTTTTAACAGTCTTTTGTATCATATTTACTGCTTCTTTAACTGCCTGAGCTTCATCAGGATTAATACTCCATCCATATCCGATTTTAACATTGGCAGCTTCGCATTTAGAAAAAGGGGATAGCATTAAAAGAAAACCAGCTAGAATTACCATAATCCTCAAATTGATTGACATCTTCCTTTCTCCTTTTTTTCATAGTAAGAGTTACTTACTATTATTATATTTTTACGGTGAGAAGCTTCATTTTCCAAATACCGCCATTGAACTGGTCAAATTTCCCATAAAGATTCCATAGCCGCGTATATTACCCTGCTCTCCTGCCGTAAATGTGCCGATATAGGGTTTGTCTTTCATCTTTTTGTTGGCCTCAATTACCAAAGCCTGAAGATTCTCCCTGTTTTTACCGAACTGGGAGAAGGCCGCCCCCCGGCAATAATAGTGCACACCTCCGAGAAGTTCGGAATATTTAATTCTTCCGTCAACCAGAGCCTGCTGCACAATCGTTCCTGCCCTTTTTACATATGCCTTTTTGGTAGCGGTGGCAAAATAGAGATGTTCACCTTCGCTTATATCCGCCCCGGTAATCATAGAAAGGTCGGGATTCACCTTAATCGGGACCACTACTTTTGTCCCCACTTCATTATCGGCCAGGTTATAAACCCGGACCAATGCATAAGATCGGGACCAAATTTCTGTCGGTTCAGCAGTATTCACATCGTCAAGACCCCCATTAGCCCATTCGCGATAAACCTCAAAAGCAGGTCTATTGTTGATTTTTTTAATGATTCTGCGTGATTCTCCCATCGCGGTAACTACGCCGGATTTATCTCTGTCCACGGCTATTCCCGAATGAAAGCCGGTGCCAATTTTTGTGTCGGCATAAATGACCGCCAAAGCAAAGCCATTCTTTACTACCTTATCATTGGCAGTAACATAAGGGCTTCCAGGTGAACCCCCGGCAATCCTGACATTTTTACTGAAGATATATTCAATTGCATCCAGGATCGGTTCCTCCTTTAGTTTGGTTGGCGCAACCAATATCAAACTGGGTTCGTCCTCTATTGTCTTGCCTGCGTCGCGGATAGCCTCTTCTATTGTATCAATGGCATTTTGTTTTATTTGCATTGGAGTCTTTGCGTCAGACATATCTTTTACTCCGACACCCACGCTCCATGAAGGCGCCTCGATACCGAGAATAGCCAGAGAGCCTTTTTCCCCCACATGCACACCATCATTTGTAAATACGGCATAGGTGCCCTCTAAGCCAAATACCGTGGCTCCGTCTGTCAATTTATACAGATCCCGGGCAATTATTTCGTTATTTTCATATGAAGATTCGGTAACTAAAATTATCAAGTTGGGTTTAGTTATCGTCTTCCGCATCATTGCCGTGGCTTCCTTCACTGCTTTCGCTTCATCAGGATTAACACTCCATCCATATCCAATCTTTACCGCCGCCTCAGATTGTCCGGAAAAGATAGAAACAACCATCATGCACACTAAAACAAGAGCAAGCTTCATCTCGATTCTCATCTTCTTTTCCTTTTGCTTTTTCTTATATGGAACTGCCAATATTTATCCGATTTTTCCATGGAGTAAATAGCAAGCAGATGCCTTGAAACATATAGTATCATAAAGTATCAAAAAGCTACAATTATATTTTTATTCGATAATCAGCGCGGAGGTGTCTAGGATATAAACGGATGGATTTAAAAAGATTACCCGTCAACATCTCCGCGATTCCGATCAAGCCACTGGCGAAGAAGCCGAGGTTCATGCCATATATAATCCGGCTCCCCCCTGACTCCCGGCCCCTTCTTAAAACTAAGAATTTTACCCCGCGATGAGCACAGCGAATTTTGCGGGGTTGGTCATTGGAAATTCCTTGTTGGATATTGGATATTCCCCGTCCTTCCTCCTGTTCCCACTTCTTCGGTCTTCAACGATCTTCAACGTCCTTTCTTTTTAACGTTCTTATGCTTCAACGTCCTTATGCTTCAACGTCCTTCCCCCCTCACATATACCATAAAAATTAATATTGGACGAGCTGCGGTAGCTTGAGAAATAGGGGCGCAGCTTGCTTCCCTAACTTTACGATCTTTTTACAATCATTTTACTCCCTGATGACACCGTCTCCTCCCGCACGTTGTAGTTTATACGCGGGGCTACAAAAAGAAAAAGGAGGTGATGCGTATTCGTGCCCCCGATCAATCTGTGAAAATATTAATTTAATGGAGCGGCCGGAAGGCGCTCTGAATAAAGGAGGAGAAGCTAGTGAAAAAGAATCTTGGAGTAAGAATTATGAGCCTGCTGATTGCCGGGCTGGCTCTTCTGCCGGGTATCGGGTTCGGGATGAATCCGGGTCCGGAGATTGTGTCTGCTTTGAACGGAATTACCATCGGAGCGCCGGTAACCTATCGGAATCTGACTCTCTATCCCCTGATCTCTCACCGGGGAGGGATAGGAGATGATTATCTAACACTGGATGAGGCAATGGAGAGAGGTTATCTCTGCGTGGAAGAGAAGAGGGGGGGGACGGTCCCCGAGGTTATGGTCACCAACCGGTCGAGCCGTCCGGTCTTCATCTTTGCTGGTGAGATTATCGCCGGGGCGAAGCAGGACCGGATCGTCCGCCGGGATACTCTCCTGGCACCCTGCGGCGGACGGATGAGCCTCGCGGTTTACTGCGTCGAGCAGGGCCGCTGGTCCGGCAAGAGTGATAAATTCGAGGCCAGTTATTACAACGCGGGGGCGCATCTCCGGAGGATCGCTCAGACCGGTGCCAGCCAGGCGATGGTATGGGATGGGGTGAAGGAAAAGAATCGGGAGATGGGAGTCGCTCCGTCGAGCGGCACCCTGCGGGCGGTCTATACCAGTCGCGAGAACCGCAAGACCTTTGATGAATATAGAGTTTCTTTAGGCTGCCTGCCGGATATGACCCGGGGGACTATTGGGGTAGTGGTCTGCTCCGGGGGTGAGATTATCTGCGGGGATATCTTCGGGAGTCCCGGTCTCTTTCGGGCCGAGTGGAAGAAACTCCTCATATCATATATCGCGGATGGTGCCGGGTCCACGCGGTGCGGACGGATGGTAGAGCCATGGCGGATTGAGTCCTTTCTCTCCCCTCTCCGTTCTCCCGGTTCGGTCGCGCGAGAGCGGGGTGTTTCGCTGGGGGAGAATGTCCGCTTGAGTTGGCCGGGCGGAGTAGCCGCCGGTCTTCTCTACCGGGGATATCCGGTCCACCTCTCGATCTTTCCGCAGGCCGGGGGAGGGGATTGTTCCGCTCCGGGCGGGGTGATAGGTACGCGAAACCGGGGCGATCTTAGCCGGTAATTATAAAAAAAGACTGAATATCCAATATCCAACAAGGAATATCCAATAAAGAAGGAAAGGATAGTGAAACCGACCCACATAACAAGTTCTGGATGTCGGAGCGAAGCGGATATCCCGTCGTCAGGCGGGACAGCACAGGCACTTGGATATTGGATGTTCCTTGTTGGCTGTTGGATATTCAAAAAGGGGTGAGTATCAAGAAATATTTTTAACCAGTTTTAATTAGAGGCAAACAAACAGAAAATTTTAATGGAACCAAATCCATTATAAGGAGATAAGACAATGCAAGTTAGAAGAATAGCAGTAGTAAGCGTATTTATGGCCGGGATACTGTTCCTGGTATCGGCAGTTCAGGGCGGAATCGTACCGGAGGGGGATACTATTTCCCCACCCCGGATAGAAGCCGTCTTCGTCCTGGATACGACCGGGTCAATGAGCGGATTGATCAACGCGGCCCAGGAGAAGATCTGGGCTATTAGCAGTACTCTTTGCCAGGCCGAACCCGCGCCCGAGATCGGGATCGGTCTGGTCGGGTATCGGGACCGGGGTGATCAGTACATTACCAGGCTGACCCCGCTCTCCCCCGACCTGGACCGGGTCTACGCCGATCTGATGGAGTTTAAGGCCGGAGGTGGGGGAGATGGACCGGAGAGCGTCAATCAGGCTCTCTACGAAGCGGTGACCGGAATCAACTGGTCCACCGATAAATCAACCTACCGGGTGATATTCCTGGTCGGGGATTGTCCGCCTCACATGGACTACCAGAACGATGTTCGGTATCCGGAGACCTGTCTCCTGGCGGGGAAGAAGGGTATAGTTATCAATACCATTCAATGCGGCACCCACACCCCGACCACGCCGATCTGGAAAGAGATCGCCTCCCTGGCCGGAGGTGAATTCTTCCGGGTCGGACAGTCCGGTTCCGCCGTTCTGACCAGTACTCCTTATGACGAAAAGCTGGCATCTCTCTCCCTTGATCTGGATGCTACCCGGATATTCTACGGGGACGCAACTGTCCGCGCGGACCAGGAAAAGCGCAAAACGGTCGCCGAGGAAATATACTCCTCGGTCTCGGATTCGGCCGCCGCTCAGCGGGCCGTCTTCAACGCCAGCCTTTCCGGGAAGGATAACCTCCTCGGGTCCAATGAACTGGTGGATGATGTCGTCTCCGGGGAGGTGGAACTCTCGAGTATCAAGGAAGAAGACCTCCCGGCAGATCTCCTTAAGATGAAGCCGACTGAGCGGACCGCGTATATAGAAGAGCAGTCCCGCAAGCGTGATTCATTACAGAAAGAGATCCGCCTGTTTTCGGAGAAGAGGCAGAATCATATCCGGGATGAGGTTAAAAAGTTCGCCCAGGGCGGTAAGGAAACCCTGGACCATCAGATCTACCAGGCGATCCGGAAACAGGGCGCGGCCAAAAATATCAGCTACAAGAAGGGACCGGTTTATTAGAATAGGAATACTTTAGCTCTTTGAAATTGATGCCATGCTTGTAGTGCAGGACTTCAGTCCTGCCTTCGTTAGGCAGGGCTAAAGCCCTGCACTATGAACAGATAGGTTTGCTCTGGCGTTATAATTAGAAATAGCTTAAGGTCAAAAGTGTTATCTATGTCCTGAATCGGATGGTTCTGTTAGTGGACAACTCTTGCTCGATCGAGCAAGAGTTGTCCACTAACTTTTATTTATAAATATAGCAGAGACTATTCCGGCTAAAGAAGATTGTTTCGGTCGTATCTCCCTTACAATTGCCAATAATTTGGGCTTGAGAACTTCTTGGTTCAGGCAATAATTCAGCGGTCAGAGGGAACTGATATAAGTCTATTTCCGGGGAGGCCTAGTTTCATCAGAGCAGAAGCGGTAACCGACGCCGTGGACGGTGATGATGTGAATGGGGTTTTCCGGTTTCCCCTCGATCTTCTTGCGGAGCTGCGCGATATGCTGGTCGAGGGTCCGGGTGGTTCCTTCGTAACTGATCCCCCAGATATCGTCCAGGAAGTCGAAACGGTGGATAGCCTCGCCCTCCCGATCCATCATGAAGCGGAGGATTTCTATCTCCCTGAGCGTCACCGGGAAGGTCTTCTTGCCCCGTTTCCCGGTCAGGGTCCGGGGGTCGATCTCGATCCGGCCGAAACTGATCGGGGTCTTGTCTTCCCGTTTCTTCTTGGTCCGCGCGTTTACTCTTCGGAACGCCGCCCGGATTCGAGCCAGGAGTTCATCGGTCCCGAAGGGCTTGACGATGTAGTCATCGGCGCCCAGTTCCAGTCCCACCACCTTATCGACCTCCTGTCCCTTGGCGGTCAGGATCAGGATCGGCGTCACCGAATCTCCGGCCCGGATCTCCCGGCAGACATCGTAGCCGCTCTTCTCCGGGATCATAATGTCGAGGAGGATCAGGTCCGGGGTTTCACCGTGGTATCTCCGCAGCGCCTCTTTCCCGTCGAGAGCTTTTACTACCCGGTACCCCTCGACTTCCAGCAGATCGACCAGACCGGTCAGGATGGGAAGTTCGTCTTCAACCACCAGGATTGTCTTTTGTTTCATCTGTTTTCCCTTATTCCACGAATGTAATGTTTTATCTTCCCCCGCCTTGGCCCCTTTTTGAAACTACGAATTTCACGAATTACGCGAAGTTGAACGTTGAAAGTTGAGCGTTGAATGTTGAACGTTCAGCTTTTAAATGTTCGAAGTTTATCTTCCCCCGCCTCGGCTCCTTTTTTGTCCACGGATTACACGGATTGCACTGATTGATCCCCTCGGAGCGTAGCGGAGACATCGAACAATATATGTGAGATGCCTTAACTCGGCCCCTTTTTTTAGCCGCAAAAAAGCGCAAAATTTACAAAAACTCCCTCTACCTTGGACACTTTTTGAAAACACTAATCTTGCGAATCTGCGCGAATTTGGTCATTGGATATTGGAAGTTGGATATTGAATATTCATTTTCCCCATTCCCCATTACCTATTCCCCATTTCATTTAACAACCGGTATTGTAATTGAGAAGCTGCTGCCCCCGCCTTCCCTGGGCTGATAGGTCAGCTCTCCTTTGTGGTCCCGGATGATGGCCAGGGCTATGGTCAGGCCTAGTCCGGTTCCTTTCACCCGGGTGGTGAGGCGGTTATCTACCCGGTAGAATTTCTTGAATATTTTTTTC
>Ga0075120_10002804_pt1 | contig 12282 bp, 12 predicted proteins | sample AntAceMetag02UKL_FD_69792 | JGI IMG/M metagenome (GOLD analysis project Ga0075120, IMG submission 69792) | Saline lake microbial communities from Ace Lake, Antarctica - Antarctic Ace Lake Metagenome 02UKL | ecosystem: Environmental > Aquatic > Non-marine Saline and Alkaline > Saline | place... | reverse complement strand
CCCATATACAAGGCGCAAAAAATCTTGAAACCGGAGTGTACTACTGTACATGAGGATTTCAGGATTTTGCAGCAACGCAGTAGATGGGTGAGTTTTCGTTCAAACACTAACTAAAAATCAGGAGATCGACAAAATTGAACAAGATTGCTGTGCTTCCAGGTGATGGAATCGGACCCGAGGTGATGGAACAGGCTGTGAAAATTCTTAAAAAAGCTTCCACTCTTTATGGATTTAGCCTTGAATTTGAATTTGCAGACATTGGTGGTGTTGCCATTGATAATCATGATAAAGCTTTACCAGATTCCACGCTATCCCTTTGTGAACAAAGCGATGCTATTTTATTTGGCTCCGTCGGCGGTCCCAAATGGGAACACCTTTTGCCGGAAGAGCAGCCAGAAAGAGGGGCTCTATTGCCCTTAAGAAAACATTTTGATCTATATTGCAATCTGAGACCTGCAAAGGTCTTCCCTTGCCTGGCATCTGCATCTCCGTTAAAACCCGAAATTGTTAAAGAAGGGTTTGATATTCTCTGTGTACGTGAATTAACCAGCGGTATCTATTTTGGTGAACCAAAGGGAAGACAAGGAGAAGGCCTTGATGAAAAAGCTTTTGATACAATGGTATATACCCGGTTTGAAATTGAACGAATTGCCAGAATGGCCTTCAAAGCCGCCCAGAAAAGAAACCATCTCGTGACATCTGTTGATAAGGCAAATGTTCTTTTTTCCATGGTGCTCTGGAGGGAAACTATAACACAGATTGCAAAAGAATTTCCCGATGTCACCTTAAAACACATATATGTTGACAATGCCACCATGCAGCTTGTCAAAGATCCCCATCAATTTGATGTGCTTTTGTGTGGCAATATGTTTGGGGATATTATTTCTGATGAATGCGCCATGATTACCGGCTCCATGGGCCTTCTGGCTTCTGCCAGTCTGAATGAAAAAGAATTTGGTCTTTATGAACCTGCCGGGGGATCTGCCCCGGATATTGCAGGAAAAGGTATTGCCAATCCCATTGCCCAAATCATGTCCGGCGCAATGATGCTTAATTATACCTTTGGACTTTCAGATGCTGCCATTGCCATTGAAAAAGCCATTTCAAATGTTCTTGAAAAAAATATTTTTACGGCTGATCTGACTAATCAAAAAAACAAAATAGTAGGGACTGATGCCATGGGAGATGCTATAATAAAAGAACTTGAAAAAAGGAATGACTAACCCCACCTATGCTTTTCCCCAAGAAGTAACTTTGCAAGCAGGCTTGAGCTGATAACCATTGGAATGATAGTAACTAAGACAATAATAGAAATGATAAAAAACATCATATTATTATCCCTCCTTTTTTCTAATAATCGTTGCAACTGGCCTATATTATAAATATCAAGAACATTTATGACAATTTTAGGTAAATAATATCCCAAAATTGTCATAAATGCAAAATATATTTATTGATCTATTAATTCAAAAGTCAATTTTGTTAATAATCTCCACATAATTTGCATTGTGGTATATTTTTTGCTGTCTATATTACTATCGTATGTTTCTATAAAATAAAACCGTCAAATCAAAAGGAAAAATATGATTTGTCCTAATTGGCAATACGTTCTCAGTCTGGATTATGATCTTAAAAAAGCATCTAGGTTCGTTGATATCAGGCAAGAAAACTTTGAAACTTTTTCAATCGAATTTGTCCGTCTCCTACTTGCAGTTGGATCTGAAATTGACGTTGTTGCAAAGCTCCTATATAAAAAGATAAATCCATCAAATTCTACCATAAATATAGATGACTGTCGAAAAACCATTACAGCAAAATACTCTAACTTCTACCAATTAAAAATTAATATCCCGCAATCCGAGTTAGAATTCACTCCATGGGAAGCTTGGAAGAACGAGCAAAATCCTTTTTGGTGGAAAGCCTACAATGAAGTGAAGTATCAAAGAGACAGCCATTTTCAAGATGCAAACCTTAAAAACACACTCAATGCGATAGCCGGATTATTTATAATGATTTTGTGCTTACATAAGGAAGATCCTGAAAGGGAAAAATTTAATCAACCGGTTTGCTTTTCTGTTGAAACGTATAACCAGAATTTCTTTTGGAAAAATATTAAAGATTATATGATACCATGCGATAGCTGAAAAACAATTCTATAGACAAGGGGCACCATAATATTTTTCATGATATCCAGGTTAGTATAATAACTTTATCACACTGCTCATTCGGATCATTATACACTATGAGGAGAAAGTTATGATTGACAATACACGAGCTTGCATTGCTTTAATTGCTGTGGGTTTAATTTCTGGTAAAAAAACCTCCTCTGTATATGACCACACGCAATCAAAGCATATCAGCATAAGCGGGAAAGTGGATTGGACAAGTGTAAATATCTATGATCACGATAGAGAATGTTCTGTGGCCGGGAATCCTGGCACTCTTTATGACTATGGGAGCAACGCACATATACAGATAAAAATCAATGGGAATCAAATTTCAGGATATGACTTTGCTAGCAATAGTCATTTCAGTGGCTCGGCTAATGGTGATTCAGTTACCATTTATGATCACGAAACATCATCACACCATAATTTTAGCGTATAAGCTAACCTCCTCCTGTGCTGTGTGAAACCAGTTCCGATTTTCAATGTCTTTTACCCCTGACCCGACACCAAAAAATAAAAAAGGTTTCAGCAAATTGCTGAAACCCTTTGTATTTTTGGCGGGAGTGACGAGACTCGAACTCGCGACCTCTTGCGTGACAGAACACAAGTCGAGTTTTTAGAGGTCCTAAACCCTTTGTTTACAAGGGTACCCCTTCTATCCAATACCCTTCAGAGGCTATAAAAAGAGGTAAAAGCGACACCAAAGGCGACACCAAAAACCGATGCCAATATGCCTATTTTTTTTACAAAATATTTTTTATGTATTAAAAAATTTAATTTGAAAGAATGGCTTATACTGATGTTTATATCCTATAAAGATGATCGGGTTCAGTCGATTAGATAAATTCTTTTTATATTATATAGAACACTGTTGAAATATGTACTAAATGAAACTTGTCAGCAAGTAAAGTTGAACGGTTGGCTTTTTGCCTATAACAATCCTTTTTGTTTTGCCTTAATGTGGGAGGTATATGTGAAGAATGAAAACTGTGTCTTAAATTCAGTTTCACTGCGTTTACCTTCCCAAAGTTCGACATCAGGGTTTTGTCCAGCAAGTATGAGACACACTATTTCAAGGGCTTGCCGCTCAATATCGGGGCCAAAATAAACAGCTTTTAAGGCTTCAGGCTTGTAAAAAAATAATGTACCTGCTTTTTCATGAAATCCACGCCATTCTTGCTCATATTCCCAAGCCTTAGATTTGGTGTGATATAAATCGAAAATTTGTTCCTTGTTATCGATTACTGTATCGATACGAAGTGTAGGCATATCCAAGACATATTTTACATACCTAAGCTTATTAAAGGGTTCATACTCTGTATGAAACTCTAAACAAAAACCTTTATATTGGCCTCCATAATGTGACCACATTAGCAAATCGTCCTTTACCTCTGAAAAACATGTTACACCACTGTTGCTTAGAAAATTTTCACGATCATCTCTTAAAGCCTTTGTTGCAGCTTTGAGCATTAGTCTTTTAAGTTCTTGCGGAGACGTTATTTTGAGGTCGGTTTTCACATGGGCAGGAATATCTGGTTTAGACATGAAGTATTTCTTCACACGCTCTATCTCTTCTGGAGTTGGTTCCGCAATAGACGCCTTGATTGCGCAGTCATACGGGTCATTAAAATTCTGGGGGGAACCAAAATAGACCGAATTTTTCTTCAGGTTCAGCAAGCTTTGTACTGTGAAGCCCTCGTATTTGAAAATCGTTTTCGGTGTTTTTTTCACTTTGTGGGGTACCAACCTATTCACCAATTAAATTATTGGGGGATAAAAGATTATATTGTTCTGTATAACTTGTAAACTTTAATGTATCCGACCAGATGAATTGAAAAAATCTGGATTATAGAATTCCTATCAATATTTCAAAAGACTGTAAAGATATTTTAACTGATTCAACTTTGGTGGAAAATAACTATAATCAAATTTAAAAGCCACTATCCTGCCAGTTCATTGCGCTATCCAGAACTTCGAAAACGCCAGCAAACAGGCAATATGGAAGCCTATCCTCTGGTTTTGTGTGGAAAGCAGGGATCAAAAGCCCTCTTGGTATAAAAAGCCCTGATAACCTCCACCAGGCTTAAAGTTTAAACAGCCATAAACAGGCCATTATGCTGCTTGGCCCTGTTGCAATATGAGTCTGGAAACGGGGTTGTACATATCCTCTCTGCCTGGAGGCCATGCTTCTTCGCTGGCTGTTTTCTGGCTGCCTGACGGCGAGGTGACGGGGCGTTGCATTGTATAAAGCATAAACTTTATGGTAAATATATAAATACAACAGGTTTTTTTCCATTATAAGCGGCCATTAAAATTTTAGGATCCTGGATCAGGGCCATAAATGGAGCCATTTAATAAAAAGGGAGAGCTAAAATAAAAAAAATTTCTATTACCATAATCGTTTTCCTTTTAATCATATCAAATAATCTTATAGCATCCGATTATAGGCCAATTGTCTTAAATCCTGATTACAACCATGACAAATGACAAACGCAACCGCACGATCATATCTTCAAGTTTGCAGCATATACAGTCTCATTTGATGGAGCTGATGATAATGACAATGATGCCGATTCGGATATATGGGGAATACCTGAATGGGTGGCATTTGAAATAAAAAAGTTGGCGACTGATCATCCTTTGGATAAACGGCCCAGCTGGATGACCGATAAAGTACTTTATAATCAGGGCATTGCTCCAAATGACAAGACCTTTGCGGTGTCAGGTGTAAAAAAAATCAAAGAGGTTAAAACCGATTACAGATTTGTCAGGGGGCATATGTGTCCTAAAGATACTGCTGAAAGAATAAGTGCCGATGCGGCTTATAATACCCACACCGTTTTAAATGCGGTCCCGCAACTACAGTGGCAAAATAATGGAATCTGGAAAACCCTTGAACAACTTTGTAATGAATGGGCTGATAAATATGATCAGGTCTGGGTAATAACCGGCTCTGTCTTTTTTGGTAAATCCCCGGCAATGTGGCTTGGTCAGGATGGAGAAAATAAAGCAGCGATTCCAGATGCATTATTTAAAACTGTGATCCGAAAATTCAGGTGAGGTTCTTGAGTATTATGACCCCATATTTGGATCAGAAGCGCCCGATTTCAGTGACCAAATAATGGAGTTATAGTCCAGAGCGCATGAATTGATACCAAAATATTCAATTATTGAACATCCATTTTGATATCAGTTGTCCAAAATTCATCCTCAACGCTTCGTACTTTAGCAATGATTTTTTCACATGTTTTTGCAGTAACTTTATTGAATCCGCTATCAAGTTGCTTGATTAAATTTTTCACAGTGAAGTCACAATGTCTGCCCACATGATTTTTTGTAACTCCCCAGCATGTTTCTATCGGCTGTAATTCTGGATGATATGGTGGAGTCCTTAGAACCTTATGGCCGAAAGAAGCAGCTATTTCATCAATTGCATAGATCGGTTCAGAAACCACTTTTTTCAAAACTTCGACCAGTTCAGGTTTTAGGCAATCATTACGACAATAAATCTTGTTCTGCTCCAGCCAGTTTTTTATCTTTTGCTTAGAACTCTGGGGTGTTGGCGGGGAATGTTCTGAAAGAAGATTATGGTACGAGGCATTGTCCATGATTATCAAGGAATTTTCTGGAATATTGGGAAGGAGCATTTCTGTAAACCATTTTTTGAACAAATCCCAATTCATTTGACCGTGATAATCCCCTGTCTTTCTCGTGCTTTTGAATACGAGCTTTGCTCCGGGAACCCAACCGCACTTGGTGATTGCATTCATAATTATGAGGCGCTCCCCTTTGCCTGTTGGCTTTTGAACCCAAGGGCCATCTTCACCATAATACCATATGAAATCATTACTGTGATTTTTATTAACATACGACTCGTCCAAATAAACTTCTGGGCGATTTGTATCAAGGCCAACTTCAGAAGCTCGGTTGCTTCTCATTTCGCGTAGATAACGCTGCCTTGCAGCAATTACATGATCCTTTTCCTTTAGATGCTGAGATCGAGTTCCCTTCCCGAACTCAAATCCCCACCTATTGAGAGTTCTACCTAATGTTGTTTTATGAAACAATTCGTCGGTATATTCTTTTTCCAAAAAGGCTTGAATGTCTGCAAGGGTTATATGTTCGCCTTTGATATTAGCAGCTCGAATGTAGGAACGAACAGATTCTTGATGCGATGCGCTAACAGCATGAACTGGGCGGCCACGCATCTGTTTTGGTTTATCGAGCAAATTAGGGTCACGATTGAAATCTACCATAATCCGTTTAACTGTCGCTATTCCAATGCCAAGAGCATCCGCAGTACGCTTTACACTCGGCTCTGTAGGTGTCAATTTGATGCGGTCAAAATATTGTTTTACTGAAACAGTAATTTTCTTTATTTCCGGAGATAATGCCTTACCACGAGATGATATCATAATCTATAAATTCCCAATTTAACTGGATTAAAATTATGAATAGAATATCATGCGGTGATTACTTCAGTCAAGTATCAATTCATCTGCTCTGCGCTATAGTCCCATGTGATGCTTTTTGCTGCAACCTTTTAATCTTGAGCAAATTGGAGATATTGCCGCAATATAGAGGGGACAAACTTGGCTTAAAAGTCATCTGCCAACTTATCAAACGATTCTCAGCAGGAGCGGGCATTGTAGCAATAAAACCGTATCCACTTCAATTCTTTTACACAACTCCTGAGGAGCTCCCAAAAAATTGGTGGGCAAAGATGAGCTATTCGAGTCTTCCTAACGATCAGAAAGCGTCAACAGAGAGGCTTCGAGAATACTATGGTGAATTAGGATTTATCCATCTTGAGAACACCAATAAAATGATATTATCTACAGCGCAAAAAAATCCATCGATTTGGCCAGCAGAAGGTTGTAATTTCTAGACGCTGACTGACAATTAATGGCCAGCCACATCAGGCATGGAGTGACTCTTGAATCAGCCGGGTCATATTCCCGGTGCGTAATTGAATCGTGAATTACCCTGGAAATAATTTATTAAACCAATGCGTTAGATGAGTGTACAAAATACAGGAAACTGGGCGCCATTATAATAATAAAGAGAATATTTTTTTAATATTAAAAAGGGGTGACCATGACTGAACAAGAGAAGTCCATCAAACGTTACCCATTTTAAATAAGATTTTTATATTGTTTGGTATGAATTTAAAGCAGATTCAATTTTGAATAGAATCTTTACAGGGTATCAACAGCCTCAAGGGTGGATCAGTTTTCGAAAACACGTCAAATTAATCTCAACTGTAAATTGAGACTATTTACGCCAACGTCAAATAGCGTTTGAAACTAATGTCAGGACGCTTTGAATTTATATTGAAAAATGAAATCTTAGCAAAAGCTTTGCTAATTAAAAATAAATAATGCTCAATAATTTTTAAATGAATAGGTAAATTTTTTAAGAAAATTCGACATCTTTTAGTTTGTAATATCTCTCCGATCCCCTAACAAATTGGGCCTCGCCACGCAACCCTTCTATTAAAGAACCAAATTTATCCTCATTAATAAGATATTGACAATTATCAGGGCCGAGATTTTTTTCAAGTTTTTTTGCATATTCTCTATATTCGTCAAGCTTCTCTTCAGATACGTTAGGGCAATGCTTATAGACACCCCATTCGGCTTGGCCACTGTTATAAAAAACTCCTAGCGGATATAAACGGCAACAAAAAGGTCTCTTCTTGTAAACTTTACAATTTTTGCAATCCTTAGATACATCATAATATTGACAATTTCTTTGCTCGTGTATGAAATAAGTAGTTTCCTCATTTTTGATGACTTTTGCACCTGATTTTAGAAATTCATTTTTTTCCCACGGCATGACATATACAGACTCGCCTTCGCAAAGATTGCAATTACCGCAGTTTATCTTTTTTGAAAACGCATCAACGGTATCGATCATTTGTTCAGTATTCATCAATATCCTCTATTAAAATAAAACCCAATTTTATCGAGTTCTTTTTTTATTTTTTCTAATATTCCACGATTCGGTTCATCCTCAAGGAATAGCCAAACATAGAATCGTGATCTAATAGCATAAGTGGCATAAGTTGTCAAATAATTCCTTTCCACAGGGTCGTCAATTATGCTCTTATTCATTCCTTCAACTTGAACATTTAAAAACTCTTTAACATCCCCTGGAAAATCATAAAAGTTTAAAAACTTCTTTCCAAACTTTATAAAAACTTCTTTTTCGTAACCTAGATCCTTAATCTTTTTTTTTAGATTCTTTGCAAACCTTTTTTTCAATAAGCTGAATATTTTTTTTGTTTTCTTTTTACCGATCAAATTAAAAATACCCATTTTCATCTGAATAAACTCTTCTTCGCCTATGTCCATTAGTGTTTGAACAATCTGCCCTTTACTTATTGAATTTGTTGAGCTCAAGAGAAGTAGCGTTAGAAACTGTAGCACTGACAAGTTCGGATCAGGCACCTTTTCAAGCTCTTTTTGAATGGCTGTATCAACTTGTTTGTCTGATAGTAAATCTTTAACAAACAGTATAATTTCATTTGTATTGGCAATTTTCTCAAAAGACTCTTTGCCACAATTCAAATTAATTCCGAAAATATGTTTAAGCATTTTTTCATATGCTGATATTGTTTCATGATCATTTGAAAGATCAAGGTACAAATTTCTATTTTTATGGATACTAACTTTGAAGTCACTAATTATCACAAATCTCCCACAAAAAAACAATGGTTTTTGTAAAAGGAAACGGTTAATATATTTTTGAGTTGGGCTTTGCTTAAGGAGTTCTATTAATTCATTATCTTTTAGATAAATAAGATCATTTATGTCTATTCCGTCATCTTTTATCAACGAGGAGACACTAGAGTTAAGCAACACCTCAAAGTTTATTAAGTCTTGATTTTCAAACACCGCATCTGACAGCAAATGTTTACTATTCAATAGGCTTTTGGCTTGTGTAAAAGCATCACGATCAAGATAAATAGTAAAATCTGAATTGTTTTTACCAACAATGATTGTTATCCCACCGAGCAGGTAATCAATATTAAAATTAGCAAGCTTTGCTCCTGAAAAAAAAGAATCCCTAAGATAATGATCTATTCTGTCGAGATCTATCAGGCCACTAACAAATCTTTTAAAAATATTCAAAATCAAAAGATATTCATCAGGAAAATCTTGTGGCAAGAGATATTCATCCTTATAACCGCTAATTAAGTATCTCATCGCACTAATCAAATAGTTTTTCTTCGTTACATTTTCATGATTATAGGGTGACTTTATTGATTCAAAATAGTCGTGGATTGAATGTTTATCAGCCAGTTGAAAAAAATGCTCTTCATGAGATAGGGGAAGGTCAATTTCATAGTTCATCTCTAACGTATGAGAAAAGGGAAAATGACCTGCATCGTGGCAAAGAAGGGAGGCAAGAAAAATCGCGGTAAAGTATTCGTCTTTGACTTGCGTGTTAACATTAGATCGAATTTTATATTTTTTATTTAACCAAGATTGAAACTTTAGAACCTCTGTTTGATCCACTTCTCCTGGAATATTTGATAAACTATTTTTTTCTAAAACATATACTTTTTCAAGAGCCATCTTTCCTAAGTGATAGCATCCTATAGAATGCGCATATCTAGTATGTGTTGCGGATGGGAACACGAGCCAAGCGACACCACTTTGATATAGATAGTTCAATCGAGAGAAAATCTCACAGTCCAATAAAGATTGAATTGCATTATCGACCTTGGTCGAAGAAGTTTTGCCTGCAATTAATAATCTAGAAGCTGAACTTGCCCCAATAGGATTTTTGGCGGGCAGAACTATTTTGTTATAAATGGGGTCATACACGTTCTTTCTAAGCATTCTGAATCTCTTCCAAAATCGAATTGATAGTTTTATTGATTTTTATAAACTCTTTTGTCCTCTTTCCTATCAATTTATTTTTTTCTATAACTGTATCATCCAAAAAAAGAATGGGTATTAAAGGGATATAACAATCAGAATTATAACTTAATTCATAATCAAATGCATCTTTGATTCTCTCTTTCATAATGTTTATTGAACCATCAATCCTCATGGGAATCATAGAAGGGATATACATAGTCGGGATACCTTGTGTGAATAACGCTTTACCAAGTTTTGTAGTTCCGTATAAATCCTGATCAGAAATCCGAAAAAATTGCACAAATTTGTCTGCCATTGCAATTGCAGTATCTATCAAAAAACTGAAGCCAGGGCGCATATCGACAAGCAAGATATCCAGTTTGAAATTCACTTCGTATTGTTGAATAATTTTTTCTATCGATTTCCCAAAAGCTCCATTTTTATCAACAACTTTTTCATAAACAGCATCCATTTCAGTATAAAGTGGCTTACAAGGCAAGAGAAATAACTTACTCGCTAAGCTTATTACTGTCTCACTAATCAAAAAATATGAATCCTCTGTAATTATTTTCATAACATCGAACTCAGGCTCTTCATATTCTTTACCAAGTGATCTATACAATAGATGAGAAATTCCGGGGGCATCATAATCAAGATCAAGAACACCTACGTTTAGACCATCTTCAGATAGTTTAATGGCAATATTAGCTAGAATGAAAGATCTTCCCACGCCCCCTTTATATGAATGGAAAAATATTGTTTTCATTTGCTTTCAGATTCCTCTTTTTCATATTTCTTTAAAATTGTTAACATTTCTGTTTTTATTTCATCATTTTTTTTATCTATGATTAATTCAAACTCTTTTTTAATGACTTCAAGAGGTACTTTTACTGACATTGGCTTAATAAATCTATTATAGCGGATATATGCTAATAGGTTGTACTGATTTTCCATAATCAGTTTAAAATCACCCTGTATGAATTTATTTATATTCTCGGCTATTGTTGTACTAATAAAGCTCACAGCTGTTTTGTCTTCCATCATGGCATAAGTATCGTAGTATTTTAGTAAAGCGTATAATAAATATCCATCTGATATCCGGTCTTCGTAGTAACCAGGTTGCTCTGGTGTATTTATAAGCATTGTAGTTGTTTCATTCACTAAACTATGCCTTCCTGCTTTTGATGTCTTTCCTTGTAAAATTTTAATATAAGATTTCCATAGAAGATTTGCTTTTTGTTGAAGTGATTCTTCTTTTTCCATAAGAGGGTTTGCATCACAAAAAGCGACAAGCGCGACAGAAGGCCAAAAAACAGCATGTTCATTATCCTTCTGTGATTTATAAAAGCGGTCTTCATCATTATTATAGCGCGAAAACACCCACTTTATTGCACTTTGGACTATTACCCGTATATTTTGGAGTTCATTATTAAATTGGTATTGGCTATTCTCTAATGCAAATAAATAATATTTGGATAATGCACTACAACATAAAGCAGTAAAATATGTGGATTTTATTCCAGGATAAAATTTGCTTGCTTGTTGTTTTTGGTTAATCGATGATCCTGACCATGTAAATGTTTTACCCTTTTTACTCGCACCGCTAATGATAGTGGCTACAGATTTTTCTAGAAATTTTTCAACAATCTTTTTTATATCCGAATCCGTCCAGAGTAAATTTTTACCCAATATCTTCACACACATCATACATGTGTGTGATGCGAAATCCATAGAATCAAAAGGCTTGCCTACTGACCACAAGTACGGTAGGGGGAAAAAACCATTTTTTGAAATTTGATCATCTAAATATTTAAAATCATGTTTGATTAGATCTTTGAAAATTTGAAGTTCTTTTTTCGTGTTAAAAATATTTCCAAATTGGGTATCAAATCGCATGGAAATTATAGTTAAAGAATTAATCGCATCAATAACTTTAAAAGGTTCCTCTTGACCTGTATAGTCTTCTGAATCTTCCCAGTAAGGTCTTGTTCCATCAATTTTTCTGCGCTTTAATAATAAGTGAAAATTTTCTTTGAGATATTTATCGATAACTGTATTATTTTTAGGCTGTGCCATTATCAACTCCAAGTAACTGAGAGGTATCAAATAGGGCTATTTAGGATTTCTTTGCAAATTGTTAATTAAGCCAAAACATTCCACAGAAATATTTTTTGCACATTAATCCAATTTGATTGACTATAGCGCTATCAAAGCTACAATTAATACAAACTATTCAATAGTGA
>Ga0075120_10002803_pt1 | contig 12284 bp, 15 predicted proteins | sample AntAceMetag02UKL_FD_69792 | JGI IMG/M metagenome (GOLD analysis project Ga0075120, IMG submission 69792) | Saline lake microbial communities from Ace Lake, Antarctica - Antarctic Ace Lake Metagenome 02UKL | ecosystem: Environmental > Aquatic > Non-marine Saline and Alkaline > Saline | place... | reverse complement strand
GATGCATTTTCTTTCAGAAGATTACAAGCAAGCGCAAGCGTGGCCTTGCTGACAGCGATGCACACACCCACACTTCTATAAAATGCCGCCATTTCCGCCGAAGGCACATTCAGCTGGATATTTTCTCGCCCAAAATAATCCAGTATTTCAGTCCCGTGAATAATTGCAACAAGCGGCATTCCGCATGGAGGCATCGTCGCAACAATTCCTGAGCATACCGATCTGACACAATTACAGCATCAAACTGATGCTTTAGATGTAGCCGGCACAGCACTGAATGAGCAATGTTCTGATCGAACTGCCACTTGCTCATAAAATGCATGTTCAACCCTTGGTATAAACCATGAACATTCTCATCTCCTCCCTGTTGCGAATGGAAACAAGTCGCGACATGCACTTCCACACCAAGAGACGCCAGTCCCGAGCCTAAATCATAGCTGTATACCCCGGCACCTCCAGTAAATGGAGGGAATTCATAGGTAAAAATCAAAATTTTCATAAACTCCTTATTTTGCCACCATTAATAGGTTGACTATAAATTTGTTTTTTTAATCATCTTCAGCGAAGTATGGAGATATTGCAACGACTCTTGTACATGCGAAGCAATCCTCTGGTCGACTTGGGTATAATCCGGCGGCTGATTCCAAAGCTCATTATTCTCAACGTCTGCAATCCTGCTGACGATATGCTTCGAAACTCCGTAGCGCTTGGCGATATCGATCAGCCGATGGGAACGCTCTTCAACAGAATAATAAGCCATGAAATGCCTATGATATTTCATCGAAAACAACGCACAGTGAAAAGAGTCCGTACAGACAAACCGGGCATTCTTTACCAGCGAAATCCATTGCCCAGGCGAAGCGTTCCAGAGTTTTTGATCTGCCCATCCAGAAAAATTTGGGGTCATCACACTGGGCACCACCGCCACCACCGGGATATCTCCAAGCTTGCTCTTCAGCAGATTCATTAAAGGCTTAAGCCCCCCTTCAATCTCGGAGCCTAGCACATAGGTTAAAATATAATCTTTATAGGGCACCCCGGGGTCTTCCGCCACATCTTCCAAATCAACCAAAAGGGTCGGATCCGCGACGATGTCAGCATCACGCCCGCTCAGATTATGAACCACATCGCGGGATACTTCATCGCGTACCGACAAAGCATCAAAGCGCTTCAGCCACTTGCCGTAGGATTCAATTTTGTCGGATGGTTGAGTGGGTTGACCAAAACAAGCCGCGTAACTGATTCGACGGCCCGAATAAGCCGGCTCCCACTCTAAGAAGTATGCTGGACTCTTGGCATGGTTCCAGATCTGATCGCTGCCAACAACAACAGCATCATATTCATTAGCAACCTTGGCCACATCCGCCTCAACACACCGGGCAGACATCTCTAGTTCGTTTTTACGGAATGCATCAAATTTTTTGCGCATAGCCGGGCCATGCCTCAGTGTGATTCCCCGACGAGGAGCTTTCTCCCAGAACTTTCCGTCAGTCACCCCCCAACCCCGCCACCATGGCTTCTGGACTACCGGAGGGTAAAAATCCAGAACAGAAGTTTCCACCCCCATGGATTTTACTGCGCGCTGCAAAGCCAGGCACTGCAACACCGCCCCGTAATTATAGTTATATTGGAATGTTAACGTACCGATGTTCATAGGAAATCATATTCAATCCCTCATCGAGGGGATTTTTAAATGCGTGGAAAACACAAAAATAGATAAGCACTAGTCGAAAAACTTGCGATCAATACATTTTATTTCCCCAGTGCTTTCTTGAGAACTCTGATACCTGTTTCCCCTAACGTTTTCTTCACGGCAGTTCTCGCAGCAGTTTTTGCGACGTTCTTGGCCTTAGATCCGACAGGCTCTTTCAATATATTAGCGATTAAGTCTAGGGCGTCGCTTTCATCATTACTATCAGTGAAAATCTCAAACAGCATAGGGCTTTCGGTCAACTGGTCGTCTAAGAATCGCTCACATACTTCATTAAACTCCTGCTTATTCGATGCACACAGATACTCGAAACCGAGATCCTGCGCGTAATGCCTCACAAGTGATTTTGACTGGCTTCCAAAATGCCGAGCGGCAGAAATATACTCGTTAGTATGATCCCCGTGAGCAGATGCAATATGATCGTGCCGCTTAAACTCGGTGCCCTTTCCGTTGTTGACCAAAACAATCCGGAGGTTGCGGCCAACATGTCGATTCCCAATGGAATTCATGTCATAAAAAAAGGCCAGATCTCCAACCACACCAAAATATAAACGTTGCGGATCAGCCAGCGAAGCACCCAAGAGGGACGACACGCACCCATCAATCCCAAAACCACCGACGTTTGAGGTAGATCGAACAGATCTGGGCAGTTCGAAGTAATTCCATGACCGCAAACTGTTGAGAATTCCAAAATGGATCACGGCCTTTTCTGGAATCCGCGGAGCCATTTGTGATGCCACCCAGGGATTTGAAAAAGGCAATTCTGGAATATTGCCGCGGAGCTCGTCTAACATGGCGCTACATTTTTCCAGACAACTGTCATCCGCGGTTTTTTGCGGTTCTGCATAGTGCGCAAAAAAATCAGCCTCCCGCATCTCAAAAACGTAACGTAATTTGCGAAATGTATCACGAATCTCGCCATCTTCATTGACCCGCCACACATCTGTATTTCTACCAGCGACTCTCATTCCGTAGTAATCACCTGTTATTTCACCAATATGAATTAACACATCTGGTTGATACTCAGAGATATTCAGCCCTTTCTGACGAGCTGCCAACGAGAACAAGACCCGATACTTTCCTTTGTAGCCACTCGTATGATCACAAAACACAACGGCATTATTGTTAGCACAAAATCTGTCCATCAAATCCATCTGATTTTGAGTCATTCCAGCATATGCCCCAACAAATACAGCAATCTTTCCGTCTGGAAGTTCTGGGAAATCACTGAAAGGAAGGATCCGGTTGATCACTCGAACCGGCGGCAATTCTCTTGTTTTATAAGATGGATCATAGGTTGTTGGGAGATTGATGTGAACTGGGCCGCCACCATGACGAGTCAGTTCCAGAATCGCCTTATTGGCTTTCACCTCACACTCCCACAAATCGTCGTCATCTTTGATCACCGGCAATGCCACACTAAGCTTTGCGGTATCATTCGGCAGCACACTTCGGTCCGTGACTTGCGCGACGTGATGTCCCACGCAATTCACAGGCTGAGTCGATGTAATGGCAAGAATGGGAAGTTTGCTGTAAAAGGCCTCGATCAATCCAGGGGTATAATTCTGTGAAGCGGTGGCTCCTGTACAACTGATGACCACCGGCTCACCAGATTCCGCCGCTAAACCACAAGCCATATAGGCCGCAGAACGTTCATCAGCGCATGAATACATCTCAAAATACGGATCGATCTGCAAACTGGCCACAAACGTCACATTGGTTCCGCCGGGAGAAGCAATCACCTTTCGAACACCATGCTCTTTTAACAACGCTATCATCACCTGCACAGCTCTTTCATCTGTATAATATTCTGCCACAACCGCCTCCTTTTAATATTTCACGGGATCCTTAAAATATCTAAACTTCAGATATCGTGCTTTCTGCCGGGGGCCAGAGATCTCTTCCATCGAAGCGCGCTCTTTTGCCCACCGGTCTTTCCTTGCCTCTTTCCTCCAATCACGGCCTTTAAACGCAGGATTCTTCAGAAACCGCTCCAGACAGCAGGTCAACCCATCCTCGATCTGCACAAAATCATCTACATCAATATATTTGGAGATTTTCGTGTTGTCGAACGTCCTGTCAAAAAGTCGATCATAAGTAATCTTGTACTGTGCAGGATTGCATTGATCATACGTCTCCCGATCCACAAATAACACCGGCGGTCTCTCGCCCAGATGCTTTTCTAATGCGTTCAAATATATGGTGAGCACATCATTCCACTTGACGGGACGCCCGGAGGTTATACCGAAAGATTCACCCAATGCATTTTGCTCCCCTATAATCGCAATGATTCCTTTCGCCACATCGAGGCCATACGTCATAGTCGTAAATTTTGAACTAATCTCACCGGAACACACAATCGTCCTTCCCTGAAGAGCCCGATATAACCAATCATCCAGTTCCAATCCACCCAACTGCAACCTATTTTCACTGTATGTGATATAAGGACGAATAATCGTCCAATTCATCCTGCCCGAATTCACAAGGATGTTTTCTTGCCGAGCTTTAGCCAACGCATACTCATCGGTTTCCAAAAATTCTTTGTCCTGACACACATCAAGCAAACGAGGCGAGGCCTCTGTAATAGGACTTTCGGACTCGGCATATACTCGCCCAGAACTTAAAAAAATATATTGCGATGTCGCCTTTAATAAAAGGCCAACACGCTCCTCAAACTCGGCAGTTGTATATACCATAAAGTCAACAATAGCATCCCATCGCTCATGGAAAATAGTCTGTAGAAAACCCAACCTGTGCGCATTGCCTCCAATATAGCGTACATTTTTTTCAGAACACCGCGCTCTTCGAGAAGTAACGGTCGTATCAACGCCTATACTTGAAAGATGTTGTACTAGATGGACCCCCATAGCCCCTGTACCCCCTAAAATCAGAACTTTCATGTCAGCCAACTCCGAAACAGTTTTGGATCATGCCCATTAAGTATTAAGTGATTTTATTACGCCGATTCGACAAAAAAGACCCGACCAATCGCCATTCAAACATAACCAATAAAATGAATGCTCCTAGCCCTACAATCAGGCCCACAAAAATCAACCCCATCCAAAAGCCAATATCACTTCCGGAAACCACCAAACGCCCTATCATAATTAATAAGAGAAAGTAGCCTGCCGGGGCTAGGTAAGCCGACATAACATACCGAAGACATCCAACACTTTCGGATGGCCTTGGCCGTTTGAACCAAACGGAATAAAAAACTCATAATCTTTGACCCCATCCTTATCACCCCTTTTGCACTAAATTCAGTTACAACAATTTATCGACTCGCACTTAAGCAACCCTCTCTGGTAAGCAGCAACCCTTCGGCCTCTAACAATTAGTTGTATTCCCATTTATTGATCGAGAGATTTTGCAATAGAAAAGCGAAAATGCGGACATTATTATGTGCAGCGATCATATTCAACTACTCTTCTTTAAGAGTAAGCCAAACGAGACAAGTGCTCACATCCGGCTAACATTAAATCAAATGTGAATTTTCCGAGAGGCCACAACCCGACGAGCCACTTTTTGAAGCGAACTGACTACAAAAGCGCGCTCGGCTTTATTTAACAGACAGACCCACCCGAGCCCGGCCGTGACCAGTCCTGTTCCCATGGTTGTGAGGCATATTCGTAAAAAGCCCGGTTGCACGAGTTGCATCACGAAAAACCCCGCACCCAATGAACAAATCACGAGCAGCACCATGGGCACAGCAACCTGCCGGAACCAACCACCAATCGGCATTTCTAAAAGACGCTTACAAAACAAAAGCCGCCCTAAACAATAAACCACCATCGTGATAAAAAATGCATGCCCTAGGGAAACAGGACCCATCCCCCATTTAAAGAAAAGCCACATCAGCGGGATGGCCAAAAAAAGCGTGATTCCCTGTACTAATTCATACATCGCAATTTTTCCGCGGGCGCCCACGGCCAACATCTGCCCCGCGGTCATGCGGTCGACAACCAGCATGGCAAGCATCCACACACAAAGTGGCCCCGTATACTCCGGCGGATTTTTCAACCAGAGGATCAGAACATGGTTCATCTCCAAGGAAAGCGGGATGACAAAAAACAAGACCAGCAACGTCCCAAACTTGCAAACCTGCAATGCCATATCGAGCATTTCCTGGCGATTCCCTCGGCCCTCCATCGTCGTGATCGCGGGTTGAAAGGCCCCCATCATCGCGGTCGACAACGTCGTTGCCTGAATGGATAGCCGTTGCGATACGGTATAAGCGGCATTGACCTGTGGGCCGAAAAAAAGATTAACAAGAATCGGGGTGCCTTGCGCGCGAACCGCGACACAACTCATCCCAAACATTTTCCAACCCACAAACCCGAAAAGCCCCCTTAAATAATCGAGGTTGAACAGATACGAGATCCGAATCCGACAGGCCTTGAATTTGAGAACTGCTCTCAACATCTGGAGCAGAGGCATCCCCGCGCTGATCACCATCATATACAACGCATACACGATGAGACGATCTGACTGCACGCCCATGAGAAAATAGGCACCCACAAAGACCCCCGCTGTGCTCACCAATCCGAACAACGCCAATTCAGCGATATGTTGGTGCGCCGTGTACATCGCAATAAATGGAACAGAAAAAGTACTCACAACAACGGTCACAAGAGAAATTCTAAATACCCAGAGACACGCAGCAACGCGGTCTGGAGGAATCGTCAACCAATTTTCAATGGCATAAATCCCAATGGGATACCCGATGGCAACCAATAAAAACGGTAAAATGAGATGGATCAGAAAGGCGGTATTAAACCAACGTTGCAAATCATCAGTGGCCTCTTCTGAGGAGAGGTGGTGCCCACGGCCAATCGAATAGGCATAAAACCGCGCGACACCAACCTGCAGGCCTCCTCTTAAAAACGTAATCAAGAGCACGATACTCCCAACCACTCCATAAAGCCCCATATCCACCTGCCCGAGGGCCGCCAAAATCCAACGGACACTAAAAAGGCTTAATGCCATTCCGACCACTGAACGACCATAAGTCGCCAACGTATTTAATATAATGCGAGTAGAAGGTTTCATAAATATTCACCGAAAAAAGGGGTCAGTACCTGTGGAGTATTCTGGAAGACATCAACATCGCCTTACAAAACGGTTACCACACTCTTTTCGCCCGGACGCGCCGACTTCGGCACCCTCAATTGATCCGTCAAAAAACCGCCAACCATCATCATGATCACATTTTCAGACGGCTTGATCGGCACCACACCTCGCAACCTCTGATCCAATGAAGGATTGACCATCCAGTTGAGTGGACAGGTTCCCACTCCTTTTGCGTGCAGCGCATACATAAATGACATGGAAAATAGCCCGCCGTCCACAAAACACTGATTACGTCCTACCGCCGAGGCAAAAGTTTTCAAGTCAGAGGTGATCACTGCCACAAAATCCGCTGTATGACCAAACCCCCGGATGCCGTTCTGCAATGCTAGGGCCTTTTCTTTCACAACGGGATCTTTGATGACATAAACATGCCACGATTACCGGTTGCAGACCGATGGCGATTTCTGAGCGATCCGCACAGCATCCTGAATCAGTTCTTCTGGGACCGGGTTCGTAGAAAAATTCCGAACGCTGTATCGGCTCATGGCACACGATTCAAAACTTCCACTAGCTTGCTCTAACACATCTTCGCGCGACAGCTGTTTATACCCGCCGATATCACCTGCCCCATCCGCCCAAGGAAAAATCTCTTTCCGAATTTCGCCGAGGTCATGCTGCTTCTCTTCATGATGCTTTAAATAAGCCATCAACACAGACTGGGCGTTCCGAAATGCAAAGTGTTCGCAATCAAACCCTGCGTCCTTGTATTGCTTCATGAACTCAATCAACTGCCGAATACGAGTAGCACCATACCCCAACCGTGGTTCAGGGAAGCAAAACCCCTTCTCAACCGCATGCGCCTCCATGATCATCATCGCCTGCAAATGCTCTGGGTGAGAGGTCTCGCACCCGCGTCTATAGTGAAAACGATAGTAGCGGACGGCGTCGTATAAAAACATCTTCAGCAGTTGTTTATCCTGCCGCAACCGAACTTGTAGCTGAATAAGTCTCCGACGCAACCCTACCGGAATCAAAAAGATGATTAATTTTCGCATATTGTATTTCTTCCAATGGTTGGAAACAAATATTCCAATGTCTGGAAAATCGGTTCACATTTGTTGCCACTCCCCTGAGGGTCGTTTCTTTTGGGAGATACCAAAAGAACTTTTTCCTGCGGCTCAGGTCCAATGTTCGGGCAAAGGCACCAATCCTATTATTTAATCATGGACCACTTCCTGATGGTCATTATTTTTTCCCTCAGAAAAATTATCTGCCGCTGCGCTTTCGTTATTTTTCTGGATCATTCCGCCAAATTCCGTGCCGCGCTCGAGATTGAAAAGAACCCACACCTCACCCTAACTTTCCATCTGACAGGAGTTTAACAACTGGATTACTGCATCCACACTGGATTTCAAAACTCCCTCACCATCCACAACCAAATCCGCATGTTGTGTCGCATCGGCCACAAACTCCCGATGCATTGGGCGGACGGTGTCGAGGTACTGCGCAACCACATCCTCTGCCGTGCGACCGCGCTCTGCCATATCGCGCCGCAGGCGCCGAACGAAACGTAGATCATCAGGGGTTTCAACAAACACTCTGAAATCACAAACATCTCGGACCTCTGCACTCGTATAAATCAAAATCCCTTCCACGATGACCACGGGACGAGGAGCGATAAGGACTCCATCATGCAGGCGAGTATGCGTGGAAAAGTCATAAGCTGGAACGGCCACGTTTCTGCCGGATTTCAAAGCATTCAAATGTTCGGCCAACAGGCCCAGGTCTAATGCATCCGGGTGATCGTAATTGACGTTGCGCCGCGACTCATGGGACATCCCGCTACGATCTTTGTAATACGCATCCTGTGAAATAATCAGCGCACGATCATCACCAAGACGCTTCTGTAGCTCATAGGCCAAGGTCGTTTTTCCCGACCCCGTCCCTCCGGCAATCCCTACAATGGCTATATCGTCTGTTCTCATTAGATTCCCATAAGCAATGCCTACCTCTGTGAACTCTGTGGGCTCCGTTAGACCTGAGGTATTCCGAACGTGCTTTTTGTATCTCCAAAAAGAAGCGAAGCGTCAAATTATCTCTCACCCGAAGCGCAGCGCAGATAATTTTGCATTGCAAAATAGTGCTGAAAGAACGGTTCAAGACACAAAGGGCACGAAGCTAGTAAATCTCTGTGAACTCCGTGGGCTCCGTGAGACAACTCCCGATCACCATCAGCAGAGATCTCTCACGAAGGCACAGAGAGCACTATCGGAGGACGGAAGTCAGAGGACGGAGGACGGTGAGTTGTTCCCAGTGGAGTATTCCTCCACGGGACAAGGGGATGTGGGACCCTCCTTCAGTCTTCGCACAAGTGCTACGCCCGGACACGTCGCCAAAGGCTCCGGCGCGGCAAGTTGTGGAAGGTGAATGGGGATCAGGAGATTACCCCACCGTTATTATGGCCCCAGGGCGAACGGTTTCTATTGCTTTGAGAACTTCGGGAATAAGCGGCTGAAGGGTTTCATAACGACTGTTAACTGCACAGAGAACCACAATACACAGGTTGATTGCATGAAGATTCTGCTGAAACGCAAGGTTGCTATCCATGGTGATAAATACGTCAAATTCTTCTTCTGCGAGCCGGATCAACTCGACATCTTTGGTTCCGGCCCAGCCTTGCCGGGGAACTGTCGTGGCCGAATAGCGAGTCAAGTCGCGCAATAGCCGGCGAGGAAGACATTCATCCAGAAGAACTTTCATTTTATGCCGTGGCCAAAAACTTTTCTTTCGTCATTTCCAGAAAGGCCACGACCTGTTTGCGGGCAACCGACGGGAAATCATACAAAAACAGATCAATCGAGTCGCCCGCTTCCAACGAATCGATCAGGGTGAGAACCGGAACCCGGGTTCCGTGAAACACGGGGGTTCCATCCAAAATTTCAGGCTGGATATCAATGATATTTTTCGTTTTCATATAAACAGGATGCCCTTTTAGTCATGAGTTTGCAATGCAAAGCTCGTCAACCATCAGAACAGACCTCTCCCCCGAAGCGACACGAAGTGAGGCCGACGAAAAGCGGCGGCAATGAAGCAGAGCGGAATGGCAACCGACAGATAATTTTGCAAGCAGGCATTATAGAATCCGCTATCCAGAGCCAGCCGGGCAACGGCTAAATTTTCATCAGCGTAAATAAACCATTGTGTGTGGTCATCGCTCATAAACGGTCTCCCCGGATTCGATCTCTCTTAGGAACGGACTGTCCATCACATCTTTTCGAACCGGAATAATATCCAGAGGAATTCGATGAGCCACAGAACGCGTCTTTCGCCGATATTTCATTGCCAAAGGAATATACGCCTCATCACTGCTTTGAAAAATTGCCACATCCATATCTGCCGGCTCTCCAGATGTGATAAAGGAGCCAAAAATAATAATTCGACTTATTTCCCGATCCCCTTCGAGGCAGGAGACCAAATCTCGCTTCAACGCTTCTTTTTCGTGAACACTAAGGGTCATCATCTTCCTCCTCAAATTGAGCTACAGAGAGTTAACCACCTGAAAGCGTGGCGATAAATAATTTTTGAAAGAAATTAGTGCCGGGAAACAGAGGTCAGGGGTCGGTTGATGAGTTGATTGATGTTAGCTGCTAATTGCGCGAATAAACGCTGATCCAATAACATTAAGATTTTTTACAACCACTCCCATGGGTCGTTAGAGGAGTTCCGAGTAAGACAGAGAACAACAGTAAGCGCTTTTAACCACTAATTGACACTAATTTACCGCTTTCGGCAATGGCCGGCGGAGCTGTAGTTTTTCTGGTCTATTTCACGGCGGGATCTCTTCTAATCGAAGATCTCTTCCCCGCCGTATTGAGAGGAATAAACGGTACTGATGGAGCATAGAGATTCCAAATGCAAACTGGTTTGAATTTGAACTCTCTGTGCCCAATCAAGCCCTGTGCAACAGGGCTGTGGTCTACGACCACATCGTTTATTCCTCATTGGCCGATTAGGCAAATGCTTACCTCAACCCAACCAATACCCATCCGGCAGCTTTGCGCCGCCGGCAAATTAGTGAAGATTAGTGGTCAAACTCTCTCTCAACTCCGAAGTCTCTCTCTATCCCTCTAGCGATAGCGGTTGTAAAAACACATTCACGTCTGACAGCTCACCACTTACAGTCTACTTCTCCGCTAACAAGCGGAGGAGATACTGTCCGCAGCCATTTTTGGAGAGTTCGTGCCCGAGCTTCTCAAACTGCGCGGAGTCAATGTAGCCTTTGCTCCAGGCGATCTCTTCGACGCAGGCGATTTTGAGGCCTTGCCGTTTTTTGATGTTTTCTTCTGTTTTCCTGAGCGAGATTCCTATCCGTTCAGAAATATCTTTGGCAGAAACGGCCGGATTTTCCTGCATGTACTGTAAAATGGTTCTCTGATTCCCTGTTGATTTTTCCCCGACCTTTTCACCGACCTTTTCACCGACCAGCATTCCCGCACGCTGCTTCGTCAACGAGAACCGCCGGAGAAGTTCTCGAATACCGGCTCCGGAAACCTCTCATCTTCGGCTCATAGAACCCAATAGCCGCCGGTCTTTTTACTTCCTCGTCGTTCAATTTTCCCCTCTGCAATCACTTCGGCAATACATCGCGCAATAGTCCGAACAGGAATTCCAGTCTCCTCGATTATGTCTTTTCTCCGGATACCGGGCGTTTGCCTGATCATCTCAATAATTCGCTTATTTAATGTGCCATTTAATGTGCCATTTAATGTGCCATTTAATGCGCCAACATCTTCTGTAACTTCCCCGGTGACTTCCCCGGCGACTTCCCCGGTGACTTGCGGGGTGACTTCCCCGGCAACCTCCTTTGAAGAAAGAAGGGTCAGGTCTGGATATTAGACATTCAAAGAAGAGGGAGACGGTGAGTTGTTCCCAGTGGAGTAGGCCAGTGAAATAACCCAGTGGAGTAGGCCTGTGAAATAACCCAGTGGAGTATTCCTCCACGGGCCAAGAGATTGCACGGCCTAAATGCCTCCACGGGCCAAGAGATTGCACGGCCTAAATGCCTTCACGGGCCAGGGAGGTCAGAGGACATTAAATTTTTAACCACGAATGAACACACCTGAGCTGAAGGCGAAAGTGCTTTTTGTACCCTCAAAAAGAAGCGTAGCGTCAAATAAACACGAATATCTTTTCATTAATCCAACGTCATCGTCGGGTAATCCGCCGTCTCCTTGCGCACCCTAAGAGCTCCGCTGCTGTTCTCCTTTTGGCGTCAACCGGTACTTCTGTTTGCTGCTGCGAGGCTTGTCCGGAATCGTCATCTCAATCAGGTTGGCATCAAGGGCCGGGAGCAGATACGCTTTCCTGAAATGCTCCCGATCCTGCAGGGAAAGCCGCGTCATCAGCTCATCGCGAGACAGCTCACCTTCTATTATTCTCATCAGGGCGCTGACTTGCGGGGTGACTTGCGGGGTGACTTGCGGGGTGACTTGCGGGGTGACTT
>Ga0075120_10002802_pt1 | contig 12284 bp, 10 predicted proteins | sample AntAceMetag02UKL_FD_69792 | JGI IMG/M metagenome (GOLD analysis project Ga0075120, IMG submission 69792) | Saline lake microbial communities from Ace Lake, Antarctica - Antarctic Ace Lake Metagenome 02UKL | ecosystem: Environmental > Aquatic > Non-marine Saline and Alkaline > Saline | place... | reverse complement strand
ATAGCACGCCAAAAGTGATAATTGGAGCTATTGCCGCAGGAATGCGAATTGTCCAAAAAATATGGACTATTCGCATTGAAAAACTGGACGAGAAAGGTACTCGTGAAATATCCGGGTTAGTTCTGTTCAAAGATCAGATGCTATTATTCATTAATATAATAATCAACGATCCATTCATATCCAAATCTGCCAGGTTTGGTTCTGATGTTCAGCGTGCTTTCATGCGGGTTGACAGACTCATAGATTTTCTTTGACGTCTCTATTTTCTCATACTCTTTGCCCTCCCGCCAGGATTCCACTTTGACTTTATAATCCGTATTGTTCTTATTGGTCTCTGTTTTCTTTGAAACTACAATCGTGGAATAAGATGTCGATATGCTCTCGTCAAGGTAGCCGTTAAGGAACAATTCGCCTCCGAAGCCCGCTAAAAAGAATGAGAATAGTGAAATAAAGAAAATCGCAGTAAACTCATGGTGCGAAGATGATCTGCCCTTGATCATCCAAATCGTCTGCCACAAAAAAACTGCCTGGGCGGGGACACTATATTTGAGTGAATCAAGGAGTAGAAATCCAGTGTCTAAAGGTTCGAATTTCATCAATCCTGCAATCATGGCGACAACACCTGTTAATCCCAACAGGGTGGGAATAATAAATGCCGCCGCGCGTTTTGTTTTCCAACCGGTTTCAACGTTGACTTCGGGGACTACGTCGGGAATATCTTTTGAGAGGATAATCAACTGCTTTACGATTCCTTCAATCATGCTCTCAGTGATTTCTTTTTTTTTCTTCGGCTTGACCTGTTTAGCTTCTATAAACTTGCGTTTTAATGTGATTTCACGGAAACCAGAATTAAAAATTTCAGTCGCTGCCTCTCGTTTTTCCTTTGAACCGAGATAAGCTGCGGTAAAGTTATCATCATCAGTCGTTATGTAGAAAAGATCGTCAAATTCCTTATCACCAGTCTTTATTTCCCTGCTAAGACCCATTTTTTCCCAGAACACATCGAAAGCTGTCTGTTTCGCCAGCTTCAGCGATCCCTCGGCGGCACATTCGATAGTTATCTTCAATGTTGCAGGGCTGTACTGACTTCCTGAGCTGTACTGGTATTTATACTCAACATCATCATAAACACCATTGCCCTTGCTTCTCATTTTAAAATTGTCTTTGTCACTCATGGATTTCTCTTTTTTGTGCTAATTCAACAACGATTGTAGCTGCCAAAATGATAGAACGAACCATGTTTACGAGCAACATGGCACCTGCCCGCATAATGATGGGCTAACCTCTCATTATTGAAACTACCTGATCTCATTTAACATTGCTCGTACTGCTTCTTCTGTCAAAAGTCGAGGATTATTACGGACTCGATCCGGATTGAATCCATTCTCAATTATTAATTCAATGTCCTCATCCGAGTCAATTCCAAGTTTGCTTAGCCTGGTTTCCAGTCCCGCATTCTTCATAAGTTTCTGAAGTGAGCTTCTTGCTCCAACAAGATCTGTTTCGCCAAGCATCTCCACAATTTCCCTAATCGTGTCGCGAACGTATGAAGCGCCTCGTGAACCGGAAACATCCGCTGAAGTGACCAATCCGTTGAATTCAAGCATTGAAGGCAGAATAAGCCCGACAGCATGTCCGTGGGCTACGTTGAAATATGCGGTTATCGGATATGAGATTGCATGTGGAGCAGTCGTTTTTGTAATGTTGATTGCTTTTCCGGCAAAGTGAGCCGCTTCAGCCATTGCCAGGCGTGCTGCCGGATTTGGCGCAACAACCGATTGTACAAGATTCGGCAGAACCAGTTCGATGGCACGTCTTGAATAGGTTTTTGATTCATCGTCTGAATGGATACTCCAGTAGGATTCAATTGCCTGGCAAAGCGCGTCCAATCCAGAAGCCGCAGATATATAGGGCGGTTGTGAGGATGAGAGGTTGGGGTCAATGATTGCGACATCAGGCAAAATGGTCTCATGTGCTGCCGAATGTTTTACTCTTCCGACATAAAAGACGGCGAAATGGGTTGCCTCGCTGCCAGAACCGGACGTGGTTGGAATAGCGATTAACAATTTCCCTTCCCTCACAGAACTGGAATCAGCAATCGTGTAATTATGAAAACCGAGATCATTTGCAGAGAAATAGTTGATCAATTTGGCCATGTCTATCACGCTGCCACCGCCGACAGCAATTACACAATCACTATCATTCTGCTTAAACAGTTGAACGCCACGTGCTACGTCTTTAAGTTGTGGATTAACTTCAAAATCTGAAAACTTAATGACCTGGTACTTTTCTCGTAACCACCTGAGTTTGACATTTGCTCTGCATGCTGTGAAAGACCGCTTACCTGATACAAGAAACACTCGTTTTACAGCATTTTGAGAAAGAATTGTTCTCAGTTCTTCAATACTGTTGTGATTAACAAATGCGACTTGCTCCATTATCTCAAGTGCTCCATGAAACGTTCTTTGTTTTCTCTCGGTCCAATCGAGGGGCGTCCGAGGTCAGCTCGCGAACCATTTTTAACCTTGATTTCGAGCAAGACAGGACCTTCACACGATTTTAGTTTCGGCATTATCTTGTGCAGCTCATCATAAGTTTCAACACTCCAGGTCTCTTTATAGCCGCAACCGGAGGCGATCTCGCAAAATGACACATCATACCCTGCAGTTGGTTGACCACCAACAGATTCATGAGAACCATTGTTCAATATAATATGTTTATAGTTTTTCAAACCGGAAGTTCCAATCGTTGACATTGCTCCCAGATGCATTAACGCTGCACCATCGCCATCCATACAAATAACCAGACGTGACGGCTTGTCCAAGGCAATGCCCATAGCAATCAACGACGCATGTCCCATTGATCCAACGGTCAAAAAATCCCGGTCATGATTTCCATCCACTGAATCTCTATATTCGTATAGTTCACGCGAGCATTTACCGGTTGTGGAAACGATGATATCCTCCTCACCGAGTTCATTGGCGACTAATTTCACGGCTTCTTCACGTGACATGCTGAAAGAGGAGTCCGGAATATTCTGCAGGCTGTAATCGTCGAATGTGCCTTTTTCAACAACTAATGCAACTGGACGACGTAAACTCAGGCTTTCTTGGAGCAATTCATCCACAATTGCACAAAATTCCGAATCGGATTTTGAAAGAACTCGATAGGGAATTCCCATGACCTCCAACATACCCAGAGTTACTTTACCCTGTTTAACATGCTGGGGTTCATCCTTCACATTTGGCATTCCACGCCAACCGATTAGCAGCAACATCGGAATTCCATATACTTCAGGATCAGCGAGGGATATCAGAGGATTAACAGAATTACCTAATCCTGAATTCTGCATATATACAAGCGCTGGATTACCGGTAGCCAGATAATGCCCGCTTGCAAGCGCAATTGCTCCACCTTCGTTGGCGGCTGTTATATGTCTGTCTTCCGAAGTGTGGTCAGAAATGTACGAGCAAATGTTCTTTAACAGCGAATCGGGCACACCTGTATAAAAATCGATATTCCTGTCTGTAAGATGATTGTAAAATACACTGCACTCTATCATCGAATAATACTCCTTTAGCTCAGTACTGTTTGTTAGGGAATCAGCGAGATTATCTCCTTGATCGGAAGGCAGAACTCATCAGCTTCCTTTGCTCGTTCATTTTCCAGAATACTCTCTACAGTCTTAACCATTGCCGGATATGCACTGCGTAGCATATGATTGGCATAAATGACTACAGCTACACCTGCATCAGCAAGTTCTTTTTCAGTGATTTGTGAATATGAGCCAGGCACCGCAACCAGCGGAACCTGCTTCTCAAATTCACTGAACTTCTGACAGAAAGCTAAGATCTCATCCGGTTCTTTTTCCCGGCTATGGATCATGATACCATCTGCACCGGCATTGATGTAAGCCCTGGCTCGTTTCAGGGCATCATCCATACCAGCTTTTAAGATCAGACTCTCAATCCTGGCAATAACCATAAAATCATCGGTGATCTGAGCTTGCTTTCCCTTAGTAATCTTGTGGGAAAATCCTTCGATAGTATCCTGTTGCTGATCTACCTCTGTTCCAAAGAGTGAATTCTTTTTAAGACCGATCTTATCCTCGATAATCACAGCAGACACACCCAATCGTTCAAGAGAGCGAACTGTAAAGATGAAGTGTTCGGGGATTCCACCTGTATCACCATCGTATATAATTGGTTTAGTAGAGACTTCGAGAATGTCATTAACCGTGCTAAGACGAGAAGTAAGGTCAACAAATTCTATATCAGGCTTTCCTTTGGCTGTTGAATCGGTTAGACTACTGAGCCAGATACCATCGAATTCTCTCACCTGACCATTCTTTTCGATTGACGTATTTTCGACGATCAAACCACCTAATCCATTGTGCGCTTCGATAATCCTTACGATAGGCTTTGCAGCAAGTAAACGCCTCAAACGTTTCATCCTGATCTCAGGTGTAGTGCCGACTTCTTTAATCATTCGGTTTATCTGAGTGGACGAAATTCCGGGAGTATAATCCGGTTCGACCAACTCGCCACCCCAATCATGCAAAGCATCAATAACTCTCTGACGAGTTTCACGCTGTACACCTGTTTTCCAATCATCACCATGAACAACATAGTCAGGTTTTAGTTTGCGCAGGTTCGGAACGTAATCAAGGGTATCCTGAGGTATAACCCTGGATACACCAACCAGATTTTCAACAATTACTTTACGCTGATCAAAAGAGAAATATGGTAATCGTTTGTAACTGGAAATTGCTTCATCTGTCAAAAGACCAATAACGACTTTTCCAAGTTTTCTGGCCTCAGATATAATATTTAAGTGACCAGTATGGATAATATCAGCGCTCATCGCCACATATACGGTTTTCATTATTTATCCCTCAAATTCGTTTATCTTAAATGTTAATCTTATTGCGTTGACATGCTATACACGATCACAATCATTAAGAACTGATTACTATGTTTAATCAGTTCTGCCACAGCTGGTAAAACGGTTTGAACCTATTGCTGTCTTTTCTTTTGGTTTCTGCAATTTACTATTATTATTAGTTTTCTCAAAGATGGTATTTGCAATTCGGCACTGCTTAACAGATCCTATCGATACCTGATTGAATCAGCAAATTATTCCGAAATACACTGGCTTTGAACAGTAATTCACTTTTTATTTTTGGGAATTGAACATATATTATCCGAGCAATAATGATCTCAGTAGAGGTATTACTCAAATTTTTGGTTGATTTAAAAACACCATCCACAGATTGATTCAACTATGAAAATTCGGCGCAGAAAGAGTACCAGGGTAAAACCAGCAAAAGTCTCAAACAAAATGAGACTGAAATGGATGAACGATGCCATTGCAATCTTCGCAATGTACCTGGTGACTCTTGTGCTTTTCTGGCCATTAATCATTGAAGATACGCGATTTACTACATCTGGTGACGCAGCCAGTGCAAGAGCCTGGATTGAATCTGGTGAAGAGATCGGGGAAACAGAAAATGTTACTCCAGTATGGACTCCGTATGCCTTTCTCGGTTTTCCTACCTACGGCGCTTTAGCTTACTACCCCGGTTCATGGCTCAATCCGATGGAACATATCATATCGGTAGGTAAATATATCTTTGGCCCTTACTTCTTAAACAAAGCAATCTTTCACTACTTCTTAAGCGGGCTTTTAATGTACCTCTTTGCAAGGGGGGTTGGGTTGCCAATCTGGGGTGCATTGATTGCGGGTATGGCGTTCCTCCTGAACCCATATAATATCTCCTTGTCAGAAGCTGGTCATGCCGGTAAACACTGGACCATCACTATGATGCCCCTGGTCTTCCTGACCGCCTATCGAGCTATCAAGAAACAGAGGCTTCTGGATATTTCGCTTCTGGGTCTCGCTGTTGCAGCTCAGATGTTATCATTGCACTTTCAGATAGTCTATTACACACTCCTCGTGATTGGTGGTTATGCAATCGTCTGGTTTGTTAAAAATATATTGAAAGATAAAATTGTAGCTCTTAAAGGAATCGGTTGTTTTTCCGCAGGTGGAATTCTTGGGCTGGGGCTCTCCTTTTTTCTCTTTTTGCCAGTCTATATTTTTATGAAATTTTCGATTAGAGGCGCTCCGCCATTAAAAGGGATTGCCTCTGATTCAGGTGGTCTTGACTGGACTTATGCGACTAACTGGTCACTTCATCCACTGGAAACACTTCAGTTTCTTGTCCCCGGACTGTTCGGTCTTGGCGGTAGTGCTCCAGCCGGACGAGGATTATCTGAAGCAACAGCTTTAAATGCTAATCTCTACTGGGGTTGGATGCCTTTTACAATGAGTTCACTCTATATGGGGATTATTCCACTCATTCTGGCCATTATTGCAGTATTTCTCCTCTGGAAAAAGAACGGGATCGTCCGTTGGATGGCGATCTCCGGTTTCCTTGCAGTTATTGTCTCGTTCGGAAGGTTCTTGCCTGTTCTCTATGGCCCAATGTATCACTACCTCCCTTTCTTCGCGAAATTCAGAGTACCATCAATGGCTCTTGTCGTAACCGCAGCAGCAGTTCCGATATTAGCAGGATTTGGGTTAGCAGAAGTATTGTCTAAAATAGAAGTGATCAGAGAAAACGAGTCGCTAAGAAAAGTATGGAGTAGAATATTTCTAATAATTTCCTATATCACAGGTTTCGCTGTGTTGTTTGCCCTCTTCTATGGAAAAGGCCCTGATGCAGAAAGCTCCATGTTTATTAAAGGTGGCGAGTTACAGAGTTACGATCCTCAGACACTCGAGATGCTTGTTAGATATCGTTGGGTGATTTTCACAAAAAGCCTTCTGCACACATCGCTTTTCCTCCAGGGATTTAGTATCTCTGGCTGGGCTTTGGTAAATTGGAAACACTCGTTAAAATTTTCAATTATTGCATTTGCCGGCATTGCAGTTCTTCTTACAATTATAGATCTAAATCTGGTAGATAAACGCTTTATACATCCGGTTTCCGCCAGAGAGTTCAATCGTGCGATGGCTGCTACTCCGGCAGTTCAGTTTTTAAAGGATATGACAGAATCAAGCGAAGAGGTGTTCAGAGTATATCCACTGGGGAGCGAGCTTGAGTCGAATAACCTGATGTATCATCGAGTACAATCAATCGGAGGGAATTCCGCAGCCAAACTAAGGATTTATCAGGATTTTCTGGATTATGCCCTCGGTCAAGGTAAACAGGGGCAGAAGCAGAATTTAAAAATAGCTGGAATGATGAATGCTAAATACCTGATGGTTCGTGGAATAATGCCGGAAGAGTTTGAAGAGGTCTTCGCAGATACATCCACACGTCAGATGATATACAAAAATCCTTATGCCTTACCAAGAGCGTGGTTTGTGAATGAGGTCAGGTTTATAGAGGACCCGGAAGCCCTCATGGATGAGTTGATTCAGCCAGATTTTGATCCATCGAAGGTTGCACTACTCAGCGAAGAACCCGATTTTGTTTTGAACAATACAGACACAACTAACCTTGCTATTGTTCCCACAGAAACTTACGGTGCCCATAAATTTGTGATAAACACAACCACCAGTGAAGAGTCGTTCATGGTTGTTAGCGAGATATACTATCCTGGTGGTTGGAGAGCTTTCGTAGATGGCAAAGAAACGAAGATCTGGCGAACTGATTATGGGCTCCGAGGCGTAGTCGTTCCCGCTGGTGAGCATATTGTCAGCATGGAGTTCGAACTTCCTGAGCTCAGAAGCGGTAATGCTATCAGTGTAACTGCACTGATCATAATTCTCGTATTAATTGGGATACACTATCTCTTATTGAGCAGGAAAAATGTTTTGACGCGTAGAATCTGACAATGAGAGAAAACAGGTCATCTGTATTCCGAATCTACGACGAGGCGAAGCGTCTGTTTGAGGATGGCGATCAAGGACGGGAACTGGCTAAAGGTATGGCTGGTGGTTTTCTGCTCAAGGGAGCCGCAATCGTTCTTGGTCTGGGTCTGAATATTCTCCTGTCAAGAGTGCTTGGGGCATCAAAATACGGCACATACATATATGCTGTTTCCACTATTCTACTTCTTCTTGTTCCAGCTCTGTTAGGTTTTGATCGTCTCCTCGTAAGGGATATTTCAGCCTACTCAACAAAATCTGAATGGGGACTTTTTCGCGGAATTTTAAGAAGATCTCACCAGATCGTTTTCCTTTTTTCAATACTTTTAGCTTTTCTTACCTCACTCATCTTTTTTCTTATTGAGCCTTATCTCGACTCGTTTGATTCAAATATGCTTACCGTCCTGTGGGTAGCAATGCCCATACTTCCTGTCTTCGCATTTCTTAGACTTCGTCAATCAATTTTACAGGGATTGGGACGAATTTCGCTGAGTCATGCAGGGGAGATGCTCTTTTACCCACTTTTGCTTTTGATCTTTATCATAGTTTTTCTTAACGCTGGAAACAGACCTCTCACCGCTGAAATTGCTCTGCTATTGAACTTGATCGCCCTTGCGCTAATATTAATATATATATGGATAAAATCACACTTTTCTATTCCGAACGAAGTTTTGACAGCAACCCCAAGGATGCTTTCAAAGCGGTGGATGAAAGTTGCTTTACCGATGCTGGCTGTAGTGAGTATTCAAGTGATTAATGCTCGAGTTGATATCCTGATGATCGGGGCGATGAAAGGTGCAAAGATTGCAGGTATTTACTCAGCTGCCAATCGCGGCGCGGTTCTTGTATTGATCGTTCTTTTCGCTGCAAATGCGGCATTTGCTCCAATTATTGCAAAGCATTGGGCCACAGGTGAGCTAAAGCGTTTACAGAGCATTGTAAAAAAAGTTACAAGAATCGGTATAATCGTTGCTTTTCCAATTGCTTTAGCTTTAACTTTTTTTGGGAAGTACTATCTATTGCTGTTTGGTCCCGAATTTATTGTCGGTTATGAATCACTGATTATTATGACTATAGGTCAATTGGTAGTTGTAGCATTCGGTTCAGGAAACATTATCTTACAAATGTCTGGCAATGAACGAGCTGCTGCAATCGGAACAGGAATAAGTGCCCTGGTAAATATTGCTATGAATTTGATACTGATCCCTCGTTACGGGATGGCAGGTGCTGCAACTGCATTAGTTACAGGTCAGGTGGTTTCGGGATTGATTATTCTCGTGATGGTTAAGAAAAAGACTGGAATTTCAATGATGCAATTTAAGTTTTAATACATTGGAATATTGATGACAAAAATCCTTTTTTATGCATTGAAGAACTTTCACCTTCCTCACCTCGAGCCAATTGCGAGGTGGATGAACAGTTATGGAAAAAATGTGGAGATTCGTTTCTCCTCGCCAGATAATGGTCTAAAGGAACCCGATCTTAAAGATCTTTCAGAAAATGGGTACATATGGATCAGTGAAGATGATGTAAAGGTATGGAAGCCTGATATATCAATTTTGGCAGAAGCAGATTACAGGAATGTTGTCTGGGGTGGGAAAAAAGTAAATGTAACTCATGGACTCGTAAGCAAAGGTTTTTTCTATACTAAATCTCGATTCATGAAGCGTGACAACGCTTCTGATCTTGTCTGCGTGCCGGGGGAATATCACGCCGAACTTTTAAATTCTGTTTTAAATACTGCTGTTGTTGCGACAGGATGGGTTAAATTTGACGATTTTATAAGTGGGAAAATCAGTCGCAGTGAGATTCGTGATTCCTTCAATATTCCGCAGGATGCGGAGGTTATTACTTTCGCACCAACATTTAATATAGAACTCTCAGCAGTACCGGTAGTAACGGATAAAATAAGAAAATTGGTAGAAAATGACCGATATCTTCTGATTAAGCTTCACGAAGTATCGTCTGAAAAATGGTTCAAAATGTACCGACTCCTGGCTAAACTCGAGGAGAGGGTAACCTTCATTGAAGGAAACGATATAACCACAGCTTTAATAGCTGCTGACGTTGTTATATCCGATGTCTCTACTGCCTTTATGGAGGCGATAGCACTTGGCAAGCCTGTAGTTCTGATCGATAGCCCGTATCAGAAAAAATTCTACAACTATAACAAAAATGATATAGAATATATTTGGCGAGATGTTGCGCTACGAGTAGAAACTCTGGACGAATTGATTGAAGCTGTTGACAGAAGTTTCAGAGATCCGAACGAAAAAAAGCAACTCCGTGACCAATATGGCCCTCGAATGGTGGGAGAGATGGATGGAGATGCTGCAAAAAGAGCTGCCGAGGCGATTTTAAATCTAATGGATTAACCAGAGTATATCGGAAGTGGCATGAATTCTAACAGTGATATGAGTAGAGAAGATATGGAGCGAGAGCTCAGCCTGCTCTCTGAAGAGATAACCAGGGAGACCAGGTTGGCAATTGTAACAGGAACTCCACACAGAATATTAAGAAAACTGCTCAAATGGCTTGAAGGTCTTGGATTATTTGAAGGGATAATCAAGTCGAGAGTTGATGCTGACAAACACATTCTATAGCAACCTTAAGGGTTGTGACACTCTTATTATTATGTGTACAAATTTGCTTGTAATTAAATATATAATCAACTATATTTTGGGATTACAATTGTATGTTATTAAGAATTATCAAAAATTCTTTGTTTAGGAGTCTGAAGTGAAATTTTGGTCGGCATTTTTTCCTGGATTGTATATTATCCTTTTGCTCGTGGGATGTTCAAAATCATCATCAGATGACCAGCCAGGACAAGTCTTTTCCCCTGATGGAATCTTGATGGGAAGTGAAATGACCACGGAGGAGTTAAAGCAGAAGTTGCGTGACGAAATTGATGATTTAGGTATTTACCATGTCATTGTTACTGATGTAGATGGTTGGGATATTCGTTTGCGTGAAGCTCGCAATCGTACCAACAGGGATGTAGTTACGTATAGAGGTTCCATGGCATATTACTCTGGTCCAAACTACTACGAAGGAACTGCCGCAGGTGTCTGGGATTATGAAAACAACATTTTCAGTTGTACCTGCCTGGACTCATCCTGGAGAGGTGGACATATTAATTATGTTATGCCTTTTGTGGGATATTCTGATCTGGGTTACGCAACGTTCAACGGTCCCTATTATTATATGGAAGAACCCCACCGAGTGGACAGGATAAATGCATGGGTTTATGAAGGAGAATTCCGTTACCTTGACCCAGATTTGTCAAGTGATAAGGCACGTCCCCGAAGAAGCACCGAGGAAATTGTTGAATATTTGTCCAGGGATAGAGAAGTTGGACTTAAGACATTCGATGATTAATAGTTAAAGTTTCATATAAAATTACGAAGAGTCTGACACAGGATAATATTTCTGTATCAGACTCTTTTTATTTTTACCGCATTAAAACCAGTTCGGGACATCAAATCGTGTGTAGGATTTACTTTATTGATTTTACCGCAGAGAACACAATGCAGGCGCTAAGTTCGCTAAGAAGTTCTTTGAGTCCTTTGTGGATTCCCTGCGATCTTTGTGGTTTTTCTTTTTTTCACCGATAGACCAGATATTTCCATGGTTCATGATTTCTTGACGATGCATAGCTTTCAAGAAACCCTCCAAACATCTCATAATACAATAGTAGTACCATAAACCAAGTTTGACATGCAAAAATGGGCGTTCGCCACCTTCATACAACTTAAACGAGGCATGAACTTCCGGGTCCTAGTAGTGCTAACAAATAAGTTCGCATGACTATAAGGATTATCATTTGATACATGTTAATGTAGCGACTGTATTCATAGTCAAGCGTCTTAGTTGATAGCTGGCTCGTTCCAGTGTGTGTTGGTTTTAGCCATAATATTTAGAATAATCAACAATTTACGCGAGCATGCAGTCATAACAACTTTATGTTCTTTACCCTTTTTTGTTAAACGTTCATAGTAGTTATGGATAGTGGGATTGAATCGTCTTGCAGCATTAGTTGCCATGTAGAGAGCTTTTCTGACGGAGGAGCGTCCCCCATGTATCTTTCTTTTACCGGACCAATTTCCGGTATCGTCATTATAGGGCGCTACTCCAACCAGACTTGCAATTTCTCGCCTATTCAATTGACCCAATTCGGGTAATTCTGCAATTAATGTAGATGATGTTACGGGTCCAATGCCCTTAACGCTTTGTAAAAGATCATCTTTTTCTTTCCATATCGGACTATTCTTAATAAGTTGATCAATTGAGTCTGGCTCATTTCAGTTGAGATTACCTCATGCTGCATAGAGCCGTTGTTTTTCACAGTCAATATGGTATTTCCAATAGTTATCCCAGTCACCGTTTCTTTTCAATGCACGCAG
>Ga0075120_10002801_pt1 | contig 12286 bp, 10 predicted proteins | sample AntAceMetag02UKL_FD_69792 | JGI IMG/M metagenome (GOLD analysis project Ga0075120, IMG submission 69792) | Saline lake microbial communities from Ace Lake, Antarctica - Antarctic Ace Lake Metagenome 02UKL | ecosystem: Environmental > Aquatic > Non-marine Saline and Alkaline > Saline | place... | reverse complement strand
ATATGCAACCTTGGAACCGTCAGAAGAAAACGATGGTAAATATAAAATTTCATCTAATAATATCGTTTGACCTGTCCCGTCTGAATCCATACTACATAATTTGTTACCTTCTATAAAGTATATTTTTGTTCCATCATGGGGAAAGCAAAGATAATCAAGTTGATCGGCTTCACTATACAATAGAGTATCAATATTTCCATTGTTAATATTCTGTTTACAGATGAAAGAGTTACTATCAATATCTGCCACATAAATGATTTCTTCTCCGCTTGGTGAAAAACAAGGATACTTTTCATCAATCACTGAGGTACTAGTAAGATTATTCAAACCTGAAGCATCGAAATTAGCGGTAAATATATCTAAAGAGCCGCTCTTATATGCAGAAAAAACTATCGTCTGGTTATCGGTCGATATTGATGGTTTGCCCCAAACTCTTAATGTGTCTGATAATAGTATGTTATGGCTTCCATCTAAATTTATCGAATAGAATTTACGATCATTACCATAAACTAATTTCTCGTCATCTGAAGTAAAGTGGATATTGTCGGCACCGGGGAGAAGAGTTCCTCCACCGCCCATAATACTGTCATCCGTATGTCCAAGATTTACAACCTTGTAAAGATCACTTCCGTTTGAATCAATTAAATAAATACAATCTTGGTAAATCCTACAGGTTTCGTGGTAGCCTAATATATCACAACCAGCAAGCAAAAATAGTGTGATTATAAAATTTAGAATTAAGAATTTCCTGCTCATTTTTTGATTTTCTTTATTTACAACTTTTTCGAAAGTACGTCGAGCATGTCTTTTGTCATTGCTTCGAGATCATAATCCGGTTTCCAGCCCCATTCTTTACGGGCTGCAGAATCGTCCATGGAATTTGGCCAGGAGTTGGCAATTGCCTGTCGGACAGGATCGACATCATACTCAAGCACAAATTCGGGAATGACTTTCTTTATCGACGCTGCGATCTTTTCCGGGTCGAAACTCATTGCGGTCACATTGAAGGCATTTCTGTGTTTCAGTTTTGCGGGATCAGCTTCCATGAGGTCTATTGCAGCTTTGATCGCATCGGGCATATACATCATATCCAGAAAAGTTCCTTTGCCGAGGTTGCATGTATATTTCTTATTTTTGATGGCTTCATAATAGATCTCGACCGCATAATCTGTCGTGCCGCCGCCGGGGAGGGTTTCGTTTGAGATGATTCCGGGATAGCGCACACCGCGTGTGTCCACGCCGAATCGTTTGAAATAATAATCGCAGAGCAATTCTCCTGCAACTTTGGTAACGCCGTACATCGTACTTGGTCTTTGAATTGTATCCTGTGGAGTGTTATCGAGAGGGGTTGACGCGCCGAACGCGCCGATCGAGCTCGGGGTGAACACCGCGCAACCATGTTCGCGAGCGACTTCCAGTACATTGTACAGGGCATTAATGTTTACGTTCCATGCAAGATTCGGCTTTGCTTCTGCTACTGCAGAAAGGATTGCCGCAAGGTGATAAATTGTGTCGATATTGTACTTCTCTACAACATCTTTTACCTGCTCGATATTGGTACAGTCAACCATTTCGCAAGGACCGGAATTCTTGAGAGTTTCTCCCGGCTTTGTTCTGTGGAATCCAGCGATCACATTATCATTACCATATTTTTTTCGTAATTCCATTGTGAGTTCAGAGCCAATCTGACCTACAGCTCCGGTAACAAGGATCTTATGCATTTATTCCTCCGATTTCAATTTATTTTTTCCAAAACTACTACTGCAATTGCAGATTCTTTCGTATGAGAAAGCGACACAAATATTCCGTTAATTCCTGCATCTTCACAGATCTCCTTTGCGGTGTTCTGCATGCGGATCTCTGGTTTACCCAGATCATTATTAACGACTTCGACGTCCTTCCACCGTAATCCCCCTCGAAGTCCTGAACCAAGTGCTTTCAGGAATGCTTCTTTAGCGGCAAATCTTGCAGCAAAACATTGTGCCTGGATTGCCAGATTCCCAGCTCTTGTGCAATAGGTTCTCTCGCCCTCAGTGAAAAGCATGTCCATGAATTTTTCGCCGTGGGAAGCTAACTCTTTTTTGATCCGTTCAACTTCTACAAGGTCTGTGCCAATGCCAAATATCATAGTCTACTCTTTTTTTTCTGCTGGATTCTCTGTCAACATTAATTCTCTCTTTTTCAGGGCATTTTGTACTACCAGATATTCGCTCCAGGGAAGCTCCTGCACGCCATAACACATTGTCGTTTCGTGTGCCTTTCCGCAGGTGATGACCGTGTCTCCATCCTGCGCAGAAAGTACCGCTTTTTCTATTGCCCCTTCCCTGTCCGGGAGCAAGAAAAAATCTATTCCCTCTTGTCTTCCTTCCTGCATGCAACCCGTTGCGATCTCTTGCATTATGTCATCAAGAGATTCTGTGCGCGGGTCTTCTGCGGTTATGTATATTTTATCTGCGAGTTTTCCTGCAATAATTCCCATTTCTTTCCGCTTCTGAACATCCCGAAGTCCTGCGCTTCCAAAAACAACATGTATATGACCTTTTGTGAATGAGCGAACTGCGCAGAGTGCTTGCTCGAGTGCATTGGCTGTATGTGCAAAATCTATGATCACGTTGAAATTTCCTGTTGCGAGGGGAATACGTTCCATCCTGCCCTTAATGTGCTTCAAGGAAGCTATTGCCGTTATAATCTGCACTTGGGGAATAATTTGAGAATATGCAACCGCAATTGCTGCGAGGATGTTATGAACATTATATTTTCCCAGTAAATGACTTGCGATTTGAAATACTTCTTTTGGTGTGTGGACTTTGAATTTTAATTGGGTTTCATTGTGTGAAATTTCATCAGCCCAAAAATCTGCTTTATTACTCAAGCCGAACGAAAAAAGCTGATCGGCATTATACTTTTCAAACGTGCCATAGCCCGGATCATCATAATTGAGCACACTAGTTTTGGGAAGATTATCTTTCTTGTTTGATAATGAAAGAAGCTCGAAAAGATGAGCTTTTGCGGTGATGTATTCATCTCTGGACTTATGGAAATCGAGATGCTCGGAAGTAATATTTGTAAGTACTGCAACATCATATTCACATGCTTCCACACGGTACTGTGCGAGCCCGTGAGAGGAGGTTTCTATCACTGCATATTCCGATCCTGCGGCAACCATTTCTGCCAGATATTTCTGGATTGAAACAGCATCGGGAGTGGTCGTGTGGAAGCCCGTCTGGAATACTTTATCCCCGATTATTGCATTTATGGAAGTGACCAGGCCGGCTTTGTGCCCTGCTTCATTCAGGATATGATGAATGAGTGTCGTGGTAGTTGTTTTGCCATCAGTGCCGGTGATGCCAATAACCTTTAGCTTTCTTGCGGGAAACCCATAAAATGCAGCAGCAAGAAGAGATAATGCTTTTCTGGCATTGCTCACTTTTATGAAGGGAACCCCTTCATATTTTGGTGTGTATGCTTCATCTTCAAGAAGGACTGCGGAAGCTCCTTTTTCGATGGCTTTTTTTATATACTTGTGCCCGTCTGCATCGATTCCTTTTATTGCGACGAACAGGTCACCTTTTTCAAGACTTCGTGTGTCAAAAGAGATGCCGGATATATCAATATCGCGAATGGGTTTTTTGCCGAGTATGGCATAATCTTTCAGATTTTCAAGCAGTTTTTGTAGCTTCATCATTATTCTTCCAGCGAATCAGAGATCTTGCCTTTTTTTATCAAACTTCGCAGTGAGACATAGGTTTTTATTCCACTGTTCATAAGTTTGTACCAGAAGGGTTTGAATACATGATCGTGCATGCCGATAAATTTCCTGAATTCCCCACCAAATCCCTTCTTAAAGCGGTAGACACCAAAAAGAGGATGTCCTTCTTTGGGATGGGCAGGTACTCCCCAGAGGTCGTAGATTTTGTATCCCTGCTCTTTTGCCCATTGTATCACATGCCAGTGCAGTGCCTGGTTCGGCATGACATTTCTATATTCATTCGACGACGCACCGTACATGTACCAAATTTTTTGTCCGAATGCAAAGATATACACTCCGGCAACAGGAACGCCTTCAAAATATGCCATGAATAAACGGACCATTCCCTTGCTTGCCATGAGTTCAATCACCCTTTTGTAATACTCAAAATTATGAATGATAAAGGTGTCGCGCTTTGCGGTAGTCTCGTAAATATCATAAAATTTTCGAGCACCTTCCAGCGAAGTTTCTTCTCTTACTTCTACTCCTCTTTTCAATGAAAGACGTATATTGTAACGTGTTTTTGATTCACAACCTGCAAGAATATCATTGAGGGATTTCGTAAGATTAAGAAAGTAGGTCGCTCTCGGCTGTATCTGCTTCTTCACAAAAGAGAAATCATCCTCCCGCAAGATGCTGGGTGCTGTTTCATCATCTTCATCAATTTCAGGATCTATTTTCAGGACAATGGCATTATGCTTCTTTGCGATTTCAGAAATTTTTCTCATCAAAGCATTAAAATATTCCTGCTTTTTCATATCTATGACCGGACCTCGCGGTGCATAGAAGAGGCATTTTCCTATATATGGAATTTTCCGCTTTTGTATCGATATTCCACCAACGATCCTGCCATCCTCGAAAACAGCAATTCTTATCGGCACCCAACCGGAGATTCTCTTTATCTCCCCCCATTCATAAGACTGGATGATGGGACATTCCGTGGTCGATGCTACGAACTTATTCCATGCGGAAAATTCTTCTTCTGTGTCTAAAATCTTACATTCGATATTATCATTCATAGATATTCTGTTGTCCTGTGCGTTCAGGTGTGAGAATCCGCATATATCTAACCTGTCAACTTTTTCTTGTTTCTAATGAAGTGGACTAAAATTTGACAGTCTGCACCGCACTTTTATAAAGCACTCAATCATAATAAAAAGGAGTTCAGTAAAAATGAAAATCTTTCGATTGTTTCTGACAAGCGCTATCTTGAGCGTTCTGCTTTCCTGTGGCGGATTCCTTTTTGCACAGGATAACGAACAATTAGAAGAGGAGATCATGAAAGATCCGATAGTAAAAATGCACACGAATTATGGCGATATCATAATAAAACTCTATAATGAGACGCCCCAGCATAGAGATAATTTTCTTAAATTGGTCGAGGAATGTTTCTATGACAGCACGCTTTTCCACAGAGTTATTGCCGGCTTTATGATACAGGCAGGTGATCCGGACTCAAAGAATGCGGTGCCCAAAAAACAGCTTGGTGCAGGCGGACCCGGTTATACAGTTCCCGCAGAATTCCGCAAAGATCTTATCCACAAAAATGGCGCTCTTGCAGCAGCACGTCAGGGCGACCAGGTCAACCCGCAAAAACGCTCTTCCGGCTCACAGTTTTATATTGTAGTAGGACGTCCCTGGACTGAAGATGAAATGATCATGGTCCAGCAGAAAACAGGGATAAAATACACTGACGAACAGAAAAAAATCTACGAAACAATCGGTGGCTACCCCTTTCTTGATAGAGAATACACTGTATATGGAGAGGTGATCGAAGGTCTAGATGTCGTCGATGCTATCTCTGTGGCTGATACAAATCCCGCAGACAGACCGCTCCAGGATATTGTTATTGAGAGCGTGGAAATCGTGGAATAGAGCCCGTGTTTTCCCCTGTGAAAACCAGTGCTTTTTTTTATTTCTATAATAAATATCAGTGCAAAGATTGACACAGAAAACCATAACTCTGTTTTTTATATATATAAATTTACCGGAGGTGATACTTAGTGACCAAAGTGGTAGTTGGTAAAGACGAGAGCTTTGAAGGTGCTTTTCGCCGCTTCAACCGTAAGGTTCAGCGCTCGGGTGTTCTTTCTGATATCAAAAAGAACCGTTATTACGAGAAACCCAGCGATAAGCATCGACGAGAACTCAAAGCGACTTTGCGTAAGCTTAAACGTAATAGTTTAAGATTTCGTTCGCGCTAATGTGCAACGATAATTTTACGTAAACCTCAATGGATATTATTAATATCATAACCCTCGGAATCATTCTTGTTTTCGGGGGTTTTGGTTTTATATCAGGATTTATCAAGGGAAGCGCCCGGCTCATCGGATGGATTGTTGCGCTGATTATCGCTATCAAATTAGGTCCGGCATCTTCTTCTTTTTTTCAGAATGTCTTTCACTTTTCACCCAAAACCTCGAACATCCTCGGAGGCGTCCTGGTGTTTCTTATTGTGATGGTCATTATTGCTCTTATTGTTAAAATTTTGAAGCGTGTTTTTGAAGCTCTGCACTTAAGCTTTCTTGACCGGTTACTCGGTCTTGTTCTTGGCTGCTTCCAGGCAATGATCGTTATCTTCCTCCTCACGCTTTTCATTCAATTATTACCTATTGCCAAATCAGCCCAATCAACCATCGTAAATGCATCTTTTGTGGAATGGGGCAATGAAAAGATCGCGAGAATACTTGATGCAACTAAGCTGGACGGTCAGATCCGCAACAATTCTTACTATCAAAAGCTTCTTAAGCTTAAATATAAAATACAGAAGGACGTAACGGACGCCGTTTCACCACTTTCATGAAAAACGCTTTTGAAGAGCTAGAATTCAATAAAGTAAAAGCGTTGATTTCCACACATTGCGTATCCCTGCTGGGAGAACGGCTTGTGGAAGAACTCACTCCACTTAGAGATAAGGCACTCGTAGAAAAAAAACTGTCCGAACTGAAGGACGTATTCAATTACCTCGAACAAAGCCATCATTTTGCCATTTCCGGGCTTGAAGATACGGAAAGATTTTTTGACTATTTTAGTAGATACGAGCAGTTCAATATTGATGAACTTCTTATGTTTGGAAACAATATCCGCATTGCGAACACATTGAAAAAAGACAGAGATATTTTACCTGAGAATTTTCCCGAACTGCATTCTATTACGTCAGCTCTGATCGACATGAAAGAGCTGGAAGGCAGGTTTGATAAAATATTCGATGCGGCTGGCGAGATCAAGGATACCGCAAGCCCGATTTTATCTTCAATAAGAAGAAACAAGCTGAAGGCTAGAAAACGGATTTATTCGGAGCTTGAGAGCATTCTTGAGAAGAAAGATTATGAAAATGTGATTCAGGAAAAGGTGGTAACCTTTCGTGACGAACGCTACGTGATCCCGGTTCGTGAGGGCGGAGTTACGCAGATGAAGGGCATTGTTCATGGACGCTCAAAAACTGGCGCATCTTTCTACGTGGAGCCCCTCTCTGTAATGGAGCTCAACAATTCCCTGAATACACTCTCCGAAGAAGAGAAACAGGAAATTCACAGAATACTTACCGAACTTTACAATCAGCTGAGAGATAACAAAGAGGAGTTGTGGCAGAACCTGAGTATTCTCCAGATAATAGATTTCCTCAATGCCTGCGCACTTTATTGCCGGAGTATTCATGCGCATATGCCTCTTATTATCAAAGATACACGCCTGAGCTTAAAAAATGCCAGACATCCCCTTCTTTTCAACAGCATAAAAGAGCCCAAAAATATCATCCCTTTCTCTTTACATATAGGAGATGAATTCAGGGGGATTGTCATTTCCGGTGTAAATACCGGCGGGAAAACCGTGACGTTGAAAGCAACAGGGCTTCTTACTATGATGGCTCTCTCAGGTTTGATGATTCCGGTCGAGGAATCTCAGGTCGGAATATTCACCTCTTTCTTTACAGATATAAATGACGAGCAATCCATCGAGGACTCGATCAGCACTTTTTCCTCTCATATCAAGAAGCTCAATGCAATTTTTGATGATGCGGATGAATCCTCTCTTATACTCATAGATGAACTCGGAACCGGAACCGATCCGGAAGAGGGTGCTGCGTTTGCACAGTCCGTTATGGAAGCGTTCATTGCCAAAAAATCAAAGGTGATCATTACAACACATTTAAATAAACTCAAAGTTTTTGCGTCGGAACATCCTCTTTGTGAAAATGCTTCTATGCGGTTCGATCAGGAGAAGCTCCAGCCCACCTATCTGCTCGATCTCGGCTTTCCGGGCAATAGTTATGCGCTGGATATTGCAAAGGAATATCATTCTCCCGAACATATTGTGGTGCGAGCTCGTGAACTTATTGATCAGAAAAGTCTGCAGTTGAGCGAGCTTCTGAAAAAAACCGAACAGCAAAGAATCCATCTTTCACAAAAGTTATATGAATTCGATTTGAAGAATAAACTTCTCGAACAGCAATTGGAATCTTTAAATAAAAAAGAGCAAAACTGGAAGGAAATTGAAAAGGAACGAAACCTGAAAGCTCTCAGGGATTCCGAGGAATATCTCTCACAATTACAACGTGAGTTCGATCAAGAAATTGATGAGTTAAAAAAACAGTTCCGGGCTGAAAAGAATATAGATCACGATAAGGTACATAATGTAAAGAGGAGAATCTCAAAAGAAAGAACTGCAATTGAAAAAAAGCAGGATGAGCTCTCTGATGTCGAGTTCGTCCCGATTGACGAAATCTTTGTAGGCAAAGAAGTGTATATCAAGCCGCTTAAGCTGGTTGGGAAAGTGCTTTCTGTTGAGAAAAATACTGCTCGCGTTCTTGCAGAGGGCTTGAACTACAGAGTGAAAAAAACGGACCTGTATGAGATCCCGCAGGGCAAAGAACAGATTGAACATAAGGAAGATACAGATATTTCCATTCATGCTGATATCGACCATGATTTTGCTTTTGAACTCAATCTTATGGGCTTGACTTTTGACGAAGCCCGTTTCGAATTAGATAAGTATCTTGACAAAGCCATACTGCTGAATTATCAAAAAGTGAGAATTTTGCACGGAAAGGGCACCGGTCAACTCAGACGGAAGATACGTGGGCATTTACAAAATGACCGACGCATCAAAGAGTTTGCCTCTGCCCCGCTCCAGGAAGGCGGAGATGGCGTGACTGTGGTGTTTTTGATGTAAAATTACTTATTATGAAATTATCTGTGATAGAGGAATGAAGGAATCATATGAAAAATATTTTATTAGCCATAATCTTTTTACTATTATTCACTTCCTGCGAAAGAAGAATACCCGAACCTGCTTATATTGATGCTGTATTCATTATGGATGATGATGGAAGCAACATGACTCATCTGATTGATAGAACTCCTGGCAGTGTACAATTTACCCCAAATGATGAAAAAATAATTGGTAAAGATTCTAGAATTTGGTCTTTAAACTTGGATGGATCAGGATTTACATATTTAGTCGATTCTTTGTCGATAGATATTTCGTTACCCGTTTTCTCACCTGATGGAAGCAAGATTGCTTTTACATCCGGTGATATTTTTATAATGGATATTGATGGCACCAACTTACAGAACCTAACCAATACACCTGATGTTAGAGACAGGTTTCCTCACTTCTCTCCACACGGAGATTCTATTGTTTATACCACAGACTCAGATACATTAATTACTATTTCTATAATTGATAAAAACAGTGAATCTTCGAGGATACTTATTAGCAACACCCCATCAACCAAGCTTGCCCAAGTTTACTATTATCCACGCTATAATATAAGCGGAGATAAAATCTATTATAACTTTTTTGGTGAGTTAAAGGGCTTGTATTCTATTAATACTGATGGTACTGATAATAACTTAATTTTGGGGGGGTATCCGGAACTATATCCTGCTTCTATGTCTGAAGATGGTAGTAAACTTGTTTTTTCGTGTAATTCTCATATCTATATTATGAATACCACGAATAACGAAATTGTCGATTTGGGAAGCGGAAGTTACCCCGTAATATCGAGTGATGGCACAAAAATAGTGTATACTATATCCAATGCAGTTGTTTATACCATGAACAGTGATGGTTCTGAGAAGAATAATTTAGGGTATGGCAATAAACCTTGTTTTTCTTGGAATTCTTTTGGAGATAACTATAAGATCGTATTTGCAGGTGAAAGAGAAATTAAAAATAAAGGAATATTATATTAATGAAGAGGAGATCATCATGAAAAATATACTCTTAATTATTACGTTATTATATCTCTTATTTGGTTGTTCCGAAGTCTCTGACCATGAACCGATATTGGTGGGCGCTCTCTTTACTATGGATGACGACGGTGGTAATGTAACATATCTGATTGACGAATCTATAGAAAATGTGCAATTTACTCTTGATGATGAGAAAATAATTATAAATAAAGCAGGGGGTGGGATTTGGTCTGTGAACACCGATGGAACTGAAGTAAAAAGATTAACCTCCAAATCAATAGGAGATGTGTTACCTTCTCTTTCTCCTGATGGAACACAAATTGCCTTTGCATCCGGTGATATTTTTATAATGGATATTGATGGCACAAATTTACAGAATCTTACCAATACACCTGATGTAAGAGACAGGTTTCCCCACTTCTCTCCGGATGGGGATTCTATTGTTTATACAACAGACTCAGATAATGAGACCACAATCTCAATAATGGATACAAACGGAGAGAATACACGAAAACTAATAAGTAAATCAACTGAACCTTATCCGTGTTACTATTATTATCCACGCTATAATAAAAGCGGAGATAAAATCTATTATAAATATCTCGGAGAACAAAGAGGTTTGTACTCTATTAATACTGATGGAACAGATAACTCTCTTCTTTTTGATGGTCATTTAGCGACATATTTTCTTTCTATGACGGATGATGGGAGTAAACTTGCTTTTACGTGTGGCGCTCATATTTATATCCTGAACACTGAGAATTCCGAAATAACGGATTTAGAAGTTGGTGGTGGAGGGATGATATCACCTGATGGCTCGAAGATTGTTTTTGGTGGCGTTAAGATAATGAACAGTGATGGTTCGGGACTCACAAAACTTGAAGATGGGGGTAACCCTCGTTTCTCTCACAATAAATATGATGACCACTATAAAATCGTCTATAGTGGAGCAAGAGAGATTAACAAAAAAACAAACAAAGGATTAGTGTTTTAATTTCTCGGGCGAAGGAAAAACAATTCTTGTATCGTCTATATACATTAAACTTGCATAAAATTTATAACTCCTTTAATTAAAGTCATGCGATACGATCAAACTCTTCTCGAAGATATACGCTCTGCAAACAGCATTGTAGATGTGGTCGGAGAATATGTGCCCCTGAAAAGAAGCGGCGCGAATTATACCGCGCCCTGCCCATTTCATAATGAGACAAAACCTTCATTTATGGTCTCTCCCCGCCTGCAGATCTTTAAGTGCTTCGGGTGCGGAAAGGGCGGAAACATCTTCAGCTTTCTTATGGAATATGAAAAGATCACTTTTAACGAAGCGGTTAAAAAGCTGGCAGATAGGGTTGGAATAAAGCTCCCTGCATATAAGGAACAATCCAAAGAAGATAAGAGTTTATACAACTCACTCTATGGTATTTATGAATCTGCCCTGCGGTATTATCAAAATAATCTCTCCGCAAAAGATAATGATGGGCTTGCATATCTGAAAGCGAGAAACATCTCGGACGAAGACATAAAAACGTTTCGACTCGGTTTAGCTCTTAAAACACAAGCTGGTCTTTATGGACACCTTGTAAAAAAGGGCTTCTCAAAAGAATCACTCGCCAAATGCGGATTTTTTGCAAGCTCAAATAACGGTCTTCGGGATAAATTCTTTGAAAGGATCATGTTTCCCGTGTATAGTTCGGACGGCAAGGTGATCGCTTTTGGTAGCCGAATATATAAAGAGGGCGATGACCGCGGTGCAAAATATCTAAACTCGCCCGAAACCCCGATCTATCAAAAACGCAAACATCTCTACGGACTCTCCCAGACAAAAGATTCGATCATCAAAAATGATTCTGCCATTTTGGTTGAAGGCAATATTGACCTGATCGCGCTCTGGCATCATGGATTCACGAATGTGGTTGCAAGCTTGGGGACGGCGCTTACAGAAGAACAGACCAAACTTCTCTCCAGATATACAAAAAATATTTACATCCTTTATGACAGTGACGGTGCCGGCAAAGAAGCCGCTGCGCGCGCAATTAATATTTTCATCACTCAATCTATTTTCCCAAAACTTATCCTCCTTCCTGCCAACACCGATCCGGATGATTTCCTCGAAGAACATGGCGCGGGTGCGCTTCGGGACTATATCGATGATGCAAAAACGTTCTACGGCTTTATGTATGAAATAAGAGATGCCAACAAAAATCTCGACAATAAGAGAAAAGCCCTCAATGATGTTATCGCATTACTCGCTGTGATTGAAAATCCTGTGCAAAAAGAGCTTTATGTGCAGGAATGTGCTAACTTGTTCGGAGTAAGTGAAACGAACATCTTCCGGGCTTTACAA